>Ga0080004_1156330_pt2 | contig 125640 bp, 109 predicted proteins | sample WasSprMetagenome_FD_69207 | JGI IMG/M metagenome (GOLD analysis project Ga0080004, IMG submission 69207) | Sulfidic aquatic microbial communities from Washburn Spring, Yellowstone National Park, USA - WS (SPADES assembly) (version 2) | ecosystem: Environmental > Aquatic > Thermal springs > Hot...
TATAAAGCAGTTCCGCCGGACCCCCCCATTGAAGACGATTTTACGTTCCATCTGAACAATGTGGGATATAAAGCAATAAGAGTTCCCTATACGGGCTCTTATTGTAAGGGTTCCATCTGAACAATGTGGGATATAAAGTCTCTTTCTCTCTCTTATACTCAAATTTAGCATCATAGTTCCATCTGAACAATGTGGGATATAAAGGAGTTTCTACAGAAGAGCAGGCACAGAGAGAGTTATCGTTCCATCTGAACAATGTGGGATATAAAGTCTTAGTATCGATCGGAATCTCAGTTAGCCTACCTTGGTTCCATCTGAACAATGTGGGATATAAAGCAATAAGAGTTCCCTATACGGGCTCTTATTGTAAGGGTTCCATCTGAACAATGTGGGATATAAAGGTTTCTGATGATTGCAATGTTTCCAGGGTTGACTATGTTCCATCTGAACAATGTGGGATATAAAGATGTTCCTGGTCAGGTTGATGATGTTAAGATTTCTTGTTCCATCTGAACAATGTGGGATATAAAGAGAGCATTTTTAAATAGTTTAAGGAGGCCCTTCACATGTTCCATCTGAACAATGTGGGATATAAAGTTGAACTTTTTTTCTAAATCGAATACAGAATAATCTGTTCCATCTGAACAATGTGGGATATAAAGAAAACATTTTCAACTTATTTTAGTCAGAAAAAAGATTAGTTCCATCTGAACAATGTGGGATATAAAGTGTTTATCAACCTCGTTCGGCACTAAAAAGGGAGCAAGGTTCCATCTGAACAATGTGGGATATAAAGTTGAACTTTTTTTCTAAATCGAATACAGAATAATCTGTTCCATCTGAACAATGTGGGATATAAAGTTAGGACCAAAAGAGAGAGGCTGGAAGGGGATAGGTTCCATCTGAACAATGTGGGATATAAAGTTGCAAGGGACAGCTTTTGTGATAAGGGGCAATACGAGTTCCATCTGAACAATGTGGGATATAAAGATTCCTTCCAAGTCAAAATTTCTCCCACATAGTGATGTTCCATCTGAACAATGTGGGATATAAAGGGAGACCTGCCGGCTGGGCTGACTGTTGCTATTGGGGTTCCATCTGAACAATGTGGGATATAAAGTACAAAATGCCTCGTGAGATCGAAAATCGGGTCCTCGTTCCATCTGAACAATGTGGGATATAAAGTGCATTTGGGCTTATGACGAGAAGCACTGTTAAATGTTCCATCTGAACAATGTGGGATATAAAGATCTTTTTAGCTAACTCGTTTTTATTGAGCTCATCCCGTTCCATCTGAACAATGTGGGATATAAAGGTGTTGCAACTTTTATTGTCTCAGGGACACCCAGCCCCGTTCCATCTGAACAATGTGGGATATAATTCTATATATCTTATCTGATCATAGCTTTAAGTCTATTTATCTCTTTGATAAGTGCTAGAAAGCTTTTATTTAATTCTTCTTTTTCAGTATCCTTTGCTCTATCCAGTTCGCTGGATATCTTTGAGAGCTGTACTTCTAGCAGTAGTATCTTATCTTTGATGTCGCCATCTTTAAGTCTGGATTTTTTGAATAAATAGTACTCATAATCTCCTGGATAGACTGTTATCCCACAATTCTCTATCTCCCAAATAGTATCTGCAACCTTTGAAACAAAGTATCTATCGTGAGATACAAATATCAAGCTGCCTCTATACCATTTTAAAGCCTCTTCTATAACCTCTCTAGAATTTATATCTAAAAAATTGATTGGTTCGTCCATAAGTAATATGTTAAATCCACCAAGAATTAACTTTGCAAGAGTTACCCTTACCTTTTCTCCCATACTTAACGATTTTATCGGCTTTAATACTTCATCTTCAATAAATAGGAGGCATCCTAACAGAGTTCTTATGGTTGTTATATCGGATTTAGCATCTCCTTTTACCTCATCTATAATCGTATTCTCGGGATTAAGGAGATTAATCTCCTGTTCGAGATATCCTATCCTAGCTGATTGAGATATCCATATACTACCAGCGGTCGGTTTTTCCTTACCTAAGAATATACGGAGTAAGGTAGTTTTTCCTACTCCGTTATCACCCAATAGGGCGATCTTCTGGCCATTTTTCACAGATAGATTAACATTTTTAAAGAGTAGCTTATCGCCAAACGATTTGACTAGGTCCTTACATTGTATTATAGTATCTGGAATCTCATCTGATGTACTGAAATCTACCTTTATATGTTGTTCCTCAAATGGTTTCTCCTTAACCTCTAATCTCTCTATCCGTTTTTCTATAGCCTTACCAATCTTTGCTATCTTGGATGCCTTTTTCCTATAGAAGTCCTTTCCGTATCTACAAAATGAATCCTTCTTTTCATTTACCCTACCTGTAGATCTCGCTCTTTCCTTAGCTCTTCTACTGGCTTCTTCCAGTCTTTTTCTTTCATTAATGTAATCTTCATACTCTTCCCAAGCCCTCCCCAGCTCTTCCTTTTTCTTTTCAGAATAGTAAGTATAATTCCCCTTATATATGCTTATTTTTCCTCTGTCTATCTCAATTACTTTATTGATGGCCTTATCGAGAAGGAATCTATCATGAGAAACTATTAGAAGCGTTCCGTCAAATTTTCTTAGTTCCTCTTCAAGAGTTTCTATTCCCCTCATATCTAGATGATTAGTTGGCTCATCTAATATGATGATTGATGGTTTATCTTCTAAGATCTCTATCAGCTTCAACTTTATCTTTTCTCCACCACTTAAAGTTCCGCAGGGAGAATCGAATATATCCTTTCTTAGATTCATCCTTCTTAGAATAGGACTTAGTTCTGAGATTTTAAAATATTCTTTAACTGGTATATCTTCAGGTAAGATAAGATCCTGCGGTAAGTATCCAATTTTACTAAATATTTCGACGTATCCTTTATCAGGTTCTAAGTCGCCAATTAGAAGTTTTAGGAGAGTGGTTTTGCCAGTTCCATTTGGACCGACAATCCCTATCCTATCTCTAGTATAGATGTCCATCGAAAAATTTTCAAAGAGGACTCTATCTTCGTAAGACTTGGAGAGATCCCTGATCCTTATTGTTATCAAAATATTCACCCTATATGTTTTAATACTTAACTATTATTCTTAAAGCCTTTACAGTATAACATCTAATATCTGTTTACTTCAATAGCTAGATGACTCTATAAACTTCTGCATAGATTATTCCACTTCTGACTGTCAGGCTAGAAGTTTGGATAATTATTCTTAAAGGACAGACAAGATATTTATCAATATTTAGAAACTTATTTACCGCAAAATAGAATTAAAAAGACCTGTTGAGATATATTAACTAAAGACATTGTAAATGGGGCAGAGGGTCACCCTGCCCCATTTATAGCTTAGCTCTCTAAGATCTTCATACTCTCTTCATAGTCCATATCCATCACATAAGGAAGTCCAGTGACTTTTGCTGCTTCTTCAGTTAGACATATTAAGTCACTCCTATCTATATATTCTAAACTGAACTTCCTGACCCCAGCCATAAATTGTTTCAAACCTGTAGCTAGCCTGTCAAAATAGGCATATACCCCTAGGGCTCCTGTGGGTATCCTCTTCCAGTCTTCACCGTATACTTTTTCAAGGTCTGCTACTGCAGAAAAGATCTCCTGGATATCCTCGCCATATTTCTTGTATTCCTGAGGAGTCTTACCTTCCTTAATCAGATTTCCAATAGTCTTTCCAACCATAGCAGCAGTCAGACTAGATCTTCCCATAGCTACTAACTTTACAAATGGGGCTCCCAGGGCTAGTCCTTTAAAGATATGATCTTCCAGTACAAATCCGCCTGCTATAGCTATAGGTGGTACGTACTTACCCTTTTCTTTAAGTATCTTTGCATATTTATATACAAGGGATTCTAGATATAATGTAGGTACTCCCCACTCATTCATCATCCTCCATGGACTCATCCCTGTTCCACCGCCAGCACCGTCTACAATGAGAAGATCGATCTTTCCTTCAGAGGCGCATTTGAGAGCTAAAGCCAGATCTCTGGGTCTATAAGCTCCTGTCTTCAAAGATATATACTTTGCCCCTTTACTTCTTAATTCTTGTACTCTCTTCAAGAAACCTTCTAAGGAAGCCATACCCAATCTAGAATGTCTTTCGAATTCTTTGATACCGCCTTTTCTGTAGATCTCCTGTATAACAGGATCGTCTGGATCTGGATGAACTATGTAACCTCTATCTTTAAGTGTCTTAGCCCATTCTATGGCAGGAAGCTTTATCTCTCCTCCAATATCTTTTGCTCCCTGCCCCCACTTTATCTCTACAAAACTTACTCCCAAGGTATCTATGACATACTCTAAGACCTTTAATCTTGAATCTTCTACATTCTCCTGAACTATAATCTCCCCATATCCGTCTTTCTGCCACTGTTTGAATAACTTCACTCTTCTTTCCATCTCCGGGGAATGTATGACATAGCCATTCTTAAACTTGGCTTCTGGGTCTACCCCACAGACATTTTCTCCGATACCCACCATTGTTCCAAATAGGGCAGAACCTATGGCTACACCTTCCCAGTTATCCCTGGCTATAAAGGTAGAACCTAATCCAGTGGTAAACCACGGAGCTCTGAGTTTTATTCCTCCTATCTTTGTCTCTATATTGACCTTGGGGAAGGTCGCCACATCCGGGTCTGGATCTACGCCATAAGCTCCTACACATGTTCCGCTTATGTTTAAGTGAGAAAAATCTACTGGATAATCCTTTTGAGACCCAGCAGTTATCTTGCCATAAGGTTGAGGATATATGTACTCTCTTCCTCTTATAGCAGATCTACCTATCTCACAGTATCCTGGGCATCCATCTAAGCATGTTACACACATCCCACTAAAGGGAGAATAATCCTTTTCCCTTAACCTTGTAAGGGTCGCATCTGACGCATTAGGTCTGGAAAATGACATTACTTAATATACACCTCCTATACCGGAATTAATTTATAGACAACATACCCCTCTTTGGGAATCCGCCATCGGATAAGAATGCAGTAAGACACCGTTGTCTTGAACTGCAGGATATATTATAGAAATAGAATATAAATAGAATATAAAGTTTGTCAATAGAAGTTCAGACGAAGAATATTTTTATACGGATTAATGTCTTTTTATCTCATATATCTAATTGGTGATCTAGGTTACCACTTTTTCTGCTTGCCCTTCCACTTCTCTTCTAGACTCTTCTTCAGATCTCCAAGTCTTTCATTGCTCTCTTTTAGAAAGTGGGATAGTTTAAATTCGAACTCCTCTAAAGACTTGAGCCTCTTTATGGAAACTTCCAGATCTCCCTTTTTATTGTGCCCTATTACTACTGCCTTTACCCTATCTCCCTCGTGGAGATAATCGCTAACCTCCTTTACATAGGAGGTATCGATCTCTGAAATGTGCAAGAATGCCTCTCTGCCATCATTAAGTGTTAAAAAAGCCCCAAACTTCGTGATCTTCTTAACCTTTCCCTCTACGATCTGACTATTTTCTACCGATTTTGTGTTGGAATGCACAGAATCTCTCCAGGTTTTGTCCATCCTAACTCCTCTCTTATTAGAATTTCTATATATTTGTCATCATACTTAAGTCTATATATCTTTTCTTCTAAATCTTTGTTTTTTTCTCTTAATCTGTTCAGTTCTTCTTTCAATTGCAGGATTCTAGCCTTACTTTCATTTATACGATACAGGACAATAAGGGTAGACCTTGTTAAAACTACCAGATAGGCAATTATAAAAGCTGAGAGTATGATCTTACATAATCTATTCAAACCTGATGCACCTTAAGGAAGTTTGTTGTTCCCCCTATTCCTACCGGAATACCTCCTGTAAGTATGACGGTATCCCCCTTTCTGATAAATCCAGCCTCCAAGGAAGCCTGAACAGAAGCCTCTATCATTTCATCCGTTGTCTTGTATATCCTTGTTGTTAATGGATTAATCCCCCAGAATAGAAGCAATCTCCTCTGAACCCTCTCGTCTGGGGTAACCGCTATGATCGGCTGAGCAGGTCTATACTTAGCCACCATCCTTGCAGTATATCCTGATTGGGTAGAGGTAATTATTGCCTTCGCCCCAAGTCTTTGGGCTATCTCACAGGTAGCATATCCTATAGCATCGGTGGGAGAGTTTGTAGAAAACTCAGCCCTTTTCCTGAGTATGTCGCTGTATTTTAACTGAGACTCTGTATATTCAGCTATCTTAGCCATAGTCAAAATAGATTCTACCGGATATTCACCTATAGCGGTTTCCCCAGAAAGCATAATAGCATCTGTTCCATCAAAGATCGCATTGGCTACATCTGAGACCTCTGCTCTTGTAGGCCTAGGATTTCTTATCATAGAGTCTAACATCTGTGTGGCAGTGATTACCGGTTTGCCCAACCTGTTACACTTTTCTATTATGGTCTTCTGCACGATAGGGACTTCTTCTAGAGGTATCTCTACACCCAGATCTCCTCTGGCAACCATAACTCCATCCGATGCTAGAACTATATCGTCTATATTTTCTACCGCCTCATGTTTTTCGACCTTTGCTATTACGGGGATATTTACCCTTGAAGCCTCTAGTATGTTCTTCACCTGTAATACATCTGCTGCTTTCCTTACAAAAGAGACCGCTATAAAGTCTACCCCTAACTTTATACCGAACATTATATCATCAATATCCTTTGAAGTCACAGAAGGGATATTGATAGTGATATTGGGAACATTTATTCCCTTCTTACTTTCTAACTTCCCTCCATTTACTACCTTGCAGAGGACCTCATTATCTCTCTTTTCTAAAACTTTTAACTCAATAAGACCATCTGCAAGCATCACAGAGGCGTTGGGACGAAGTGCATCTATGAGCTCCTTCTCTTTTATTGGAATAACTTTCGGATCATCACTCCTTTCTACAAGTTTCAACAGCACCTCGTCCCCTTTTGAGAGCATTATTCCTTCCTGTGCTAATATTCCAACTCTGAGCTTTGGACCCTGTAGATCCTGAAGTATAGCTACAGGTTTCTTTAAGGAGCTGGATATTTCTCTTATAAGATTGAATACATTCGCATGATATTCCTGATCTCCATGAGAAAAATTCAGTCTAAATACCTCGACTCCTGCCTGTATAAACTTTTTGATGATCTCAGGAGAATCGCTAGCCGGGCCTATTGTAGCTACTATCTTAGTCTTTCTCATATTTTTCTGGAAAAAGCCTTTACCCCTAGGTAGCTGGCAGTTGGACCAAGATCTTCCTCTATCCTTAAGAGCTGATTATACTTTGCTACCCTATCTGTTCTAGAAGGTGCACCTGTCTTTATCTGCCCGCATCCAACTGCTACAGCCAGATCTGCTATAGTGGTATCTTCTGTTTCCCCTGAACGATGGGAAATAACACTGGAATAGCCAGCTCTTTTAGCCATCTCCACCGTCTCCAGGGTTTCACTAAGTGTCCCTATCTGATTGACCTTTATAAGAATCGAATTAGCCACCTTCATCTCAATTCCCTTTGCCAGGCGCTTCACGTTTGTAACAAACAGATCGTCACCTATCAATTGAACCTTATTGCCCAACCTTTCTGTGAGAAGCTTCCATCCATCCCAGTCGTCTTCTGCTAATCCGTCTTCTATAGAGATTATTGGATATTTCTCAAGGAGTCCTTCGTAATAAGATATAAGCTCTTCTACTGAATACTCCTTCCCTCCAAAGCAATATTTTCCGTTTTCATAGATATTACTTGCAGCAACATCTAATGCTACAAAGATATCTTTACCAGCTTTATACCCTGCCTTTTCTATAGCCTCAACTATGGCTTCTATTGCAGATTCATTAGTCGACAGGTTCGGAGCAAAACCGCCTTCATCGCCAACATTCGTATTGAGTCCTCTATTCTGGAGGACCTTCCTCAATGTGTGGAATGTCTCTGCCCCCATTCTCAATGCCTCCTTAAATGAAGGGGCTCCTGCTGGGACTATCATAAATTCCTGGAAGTCCAGTGGATTATCTGCATGCTTGCCGCCATTTATTATATTCATCAATGGCACCGGAAGTATGGAAGCATTTGTCCCACCAATATACCTGTACAGAGGCATCTCCAGGAAATTGGCTACTGCCTTGGCTACCGCAAGGGATACTCCAAGTATGGCATTTGCTCCAAGCCTGCTCTTATTAGGAGTTCCATCGAGTTCGATGAGGATTCTGTCTATGTTTTTCTGATTTAGGGCATCTCTTCCAATCAGTTCAGGAGCTATAACCTCATTTATATTCTTTACAGCGTTTTTAACCCCCCTTCCCAGATATCTGCTGGGATCTCCATCTCTTAATTCGAGTGCTTCGTGAACCCCTGTGGAAGCTCCGGATGGGACACTTGCTCTTCCCATATGTCCACTTTCTAAATATACTTCAACCTCAACTGTCGGATTTCCTCTAGAATCCAGGATCTCTCTTCCTCTTACTTCTGTAATAATGCTCATTATTTTTCCTCCATACTAGTTTAATTAATTCTTAGATGGTTAAATTTTAATTAATTACCTACCTATTGTCAAGAGTAGATAAGAAGAGTAAAATTGAACTAATAAAATTGTTTAGGAGGATAAAATTGGTTTTATGGGAAGAAGGGCTTTGTTTATAGATGGTAATAATCTATATTTTGTCCAGAGGAAATTAAAATGGAATATAGATTTTGAAAAGCTCCTTAATTATTTTAAAGGGAATGAAAACTTCTATAATGCATTTTATTACTCAGGTTATGATACCAGTGATCAGAATCAGGAGAACTTTCTTAAGGCACTGACCTTGATAGGATATACAGTGAGGAAGAAGCCTCTAAAGACAATATCATCTGTAGACAATGAAGAAAAACAGAAGAGTAATATGGACGTAGAGATAACCTTGGATCTTATACTCACTTCCAGCCACTACGACGAGGCTTATCTCTTTTCTGGAGATAGCGATTTTGAAAGTGTTGTGGAGTATCTTAGAATGGTAGGGAAAGAGATAGTTGTGGTCTCCACTCTTGGCCATGTAGCTATAGAACTCAGAAACGCAGCTGACAGGTACGTGGATCTGGCTGACCTGAGACAATATCTAGAGAAGATTCATACATAGCAATGGGGTGGATCCTAAATACTCAGGTCCACCCCTATCCATTTATTACCCATTCGAGAGCCATTCTAGACCCATTTAACAGGTAATTATCTGTAACCACAGAAAATTATAAGATATATATTTATTTAAGTCAAGGGAGCGAGTATCTATGGAGAAGGAGTTTGCCTTTCAATGGCATATTACAGACCTGTGTAACTTGAGATGCAGGCACTGTTACCAGGATAGGTTTGATGATAAGAGGGATATGCCTATAGATCTTTGGAAGAATATCTTGGAGAATATATACTCTTCTCTAAAGATCAGAGGCTATAGTAGTATAAGTATTAATATTACTGGAGGAGAACCTCTGATTTCTCCAATCTTTTCTCCTCTTATGGGACTCTTAGAGGAAGAAGACCTTATAAAGGAGGTCAATCTAATTACAAATGGGATTGGTTTGATGGACTTTTACCCCAGATTAATTCCTTATAAGAAGCTAAGGTACATCAAGGTCTCTCTTGAAGGTCCTAACCGGGAGACTAATGATCTTATAAGGGGAATGGGAAATTTTGATAGAGTAATCGATAATATCCAGCATATCTCTGAAAGAATAATACTTATGTTTACCCTTACTAGAATCAACTATGATAAGATAGAGGATATGTATAAGCTAGGGACTCAGCTAGGTGTTAAGGGTATCATACTTGAGAGATTTGTCCCTCTGGGGAAGGGTAGGGATATCATAGATAAAGTATTGGGGACTAAAGAGTGGATGTATGTCCTTGAATGTATAGGAGGTCTTTTTGATATAACTCCTGAGGACCTTCTCCCTTATAGAGCCTTCTTTTTAGACATAAATGGAGGAGAAATCTTAGGCGCTCTGTGTAATCTGGGTAATGAGAGTATGTGTCTTATGCCAGATGGTCTTGTATATCCCTGCAGGAGATTACCAATCGTCCTTGGAGACCTGAAGACTGAGGAGTTCTATAGTATCCTTGATAGACTTGGAGATTTCAGGAATAGAATAACAAAGGACCTTCTAAAGGGAAGATGTCATCAGTGTGAAGTAGAAGACTGTATAGGGTGTAGGGCATTGGCTTATGCACTCACAGGGGATGTTTATTCGGAAGATATACAGTGCCCTAAGGATATTTATGCTAGAATATCTGAGGATTCTAAAGAGAAGTCAAGATTGGAGTGATTGGCGATGGGGAATCTGGACTATAGATCTGCTGGAGTGGATATAGATAAAGGTTTGGCTTTTGTTGATATTATAAAGAGGAAGACTTCTAACAGACCTTCATATGTGCTGGATGGAATAGGTGGATTTGCTTCTTTAATCAGTATCTCCCAATATAAAGACCCTGTACTGGTTTCTTCTACCGATGGTGTTGGTACCAAACTCCTTATAGCTCAGGCAGTTAATATACACAATACCGTAGGAATAGATCTTGTGGCGATGGGGGTCAATGATGTTATTGTGTATGGTGCCAAACCTCTATTCTTTCTGGATTATATAGCCTGTGGGAGATTAAATCTGGAGGTGATGGAGAAGGTTATAGAAGGGATAGTTGCTGGTTGCAATGAGGCAGAGTGTCCGCTTGTAGGCGGAGAGACTGCCGAGATGCCTGACTTCTACCCTGAAGATAGATATGACCTGGCTGGTTTTGCTGTCGGTATAGTGGAGAGGGATAGTATAATTGATGGTAAAAATATAGAGGATGGAGATGTCATAGTAGGTATTCCTTCGTCTGGTCTTCATAGTAATGGGTTTTCGCTAGTTAGAAGGTTTATCAGAGATAAAGGGCTCTCCCTTGAAGGTGTCTATCCACCCCTCGATAAACCTCTATACGAAGAATTACTGACACCCACGAGGATCTACTGGAGACAGATAAAGACATTATTGGAAAGTGGAGTTAAGGTTAAGGGGATAGCTCACATAACCGGAGGGGGTATGGTAGACAATATACCGAGGATACTCCCGGAGGGACTTTATGCACATATAGATAGTAAGGCTATTCCTTTACCACCAATCTTTACTTTTATCAATGAGAGATTAAAACTTCCAAAAGAAGAGATGTATAGGACGTTTAATATGGGGATAGGAATGGTTCTTATAGCTGATAGAAAAGAGGCGGATAAGATTGACTCTATCTTGAAGGAAACCATCATAATCGGAAAGATAGAGTCAGGTAAGAGAGGTGTTGTAATTGGATAAAAAACTTAGACTTGGAGTCTTGGTCTCTGGCAGAGGGACTAATCTGCAGGCTATCATAGACAGTATAAATGAAGGGAAACTTCTGGCAGAGATAGTCATAGTGATAAGTGATAATCCCAAAGCAATGGCTCTTGAAAGGGCAAAAATCGCTAATATACCTACCGCATATGTAAAACCCGGAAAGAAGAGTGAATTTGAGAGAGAGATTATAAGGATCCTGGAAGAGAATAAGGTAGATCTTATAGTCCTTGCAGGTTTTATGAGGATCCTCTCAGCAAACTTTGTTAGTCGTTTCCCATTAAGGATAATAAATATTCATCCTTCCTTGCTTCCAAGTTTTCCCGGTCTTGAAGCCCAGAGACAGGCACTTGAGTATGGGGTGAAGATCACCGGGTGTACTGTCCACTTTGTAAATGAGATAGTTGATGGAGGACCGATAATCTTACAGGAAGCGGTCCCTGTTTACGATGATGATACAGTAGAGAGCCTATCTGCCAGGATACTGGAAAAGGAACATAAGATCTTAGTCGAAGCCATAAGACTTTTTGGTGAAAACAGACTTAAGATTGTAGGAAGGAGGGTCTTTATTGATAAAGAGGGCATTGATCAGTGTTTATGATAAGAGAGGGGTAACTGATTTTGCCAGGTTTTTAGCCTCCAAAGGTATAAAGCTCATATCTACCTCTGGCACTGCCAGATTATTGAGGGACAATGGGTTAGAAGTAATCGATATATCCGCAATAACAGGTTTTAAAGAGATACTCGACGGAAGGGTTAAGACATTGCATCCAGCTATAATGGGCGGAATTCTTGCCAGAAGAAAGGATCAACTGGAAGAACTTTCATCTCTGGGAATAGCGCCCATAGATCTGGTGGCGGTAAATCTCTATCCATTTGAAGATGTAATAAACAGAGGAGCAGGTTTAGAAGAGGCATTAGAAAATATCGATATAGGTGGGGTAACTCTGATAAGGGCTTCCGCGAAGAACTTTGCTGATGTGGTAATTATTACTGACCCTGATGATTATACCATAGTAATGCAAGAGTTGGAAGAAAAAGGGGATGTAGCTTATGAGACAAGGAGATCTCTAGCAATAAAGGCTTTTGCTATAACATCAAGATATGATGCCGTAATATCCAATTATCTGGATGGTTCTAAACTGCCAGGATATTTTCTTGTTTCCGGGAAAAAGTTCTTAGACTTGAGGTATGGAGAAAATCCTCACCAGTCTGCTTCTGCATATATTACTAAGGGTAACAGCGTACTGATGGCAAGACAGATACAGGGTAAAGAACTCTCCTATAATAATATCCTGGACCTGGATGTAGCATGGAGTCTGGCTCGTTCTTTTGACAAGCCTTGTGCTGTAATAATAAAGCACAATGTTCCCTGTGGAGTAGCGGTAGATGGTGATATTCTATCTGCATTTATTAATGCCTGGCAGGCAGACCCTGTATCCGCCTTTGGAAGCATTATCGGTATAAATAGGGAACTGAATGAAGCTCTTGCTAAGAATATGGATCCATATTTTATTGAATGTATTATATGCCCAAGTATATCAGATAGAGCTCTTGAGATTTTAAAACATAAGAAAAACCTCAGGATATTAGTTCATCCTGAATTCTTTGAACCTCCTGTGGGTTTAGAGATAAAGGGCATACAGGGAGGATTTCTAGTGCAGGACTGGGATACAGAGGATATAGAGGAGTTCAAAGTCGTTACTGAGACCCCTCTAGATGATTCACTGAAGGAAGATCTGATCTTTGCCTATAAGGTAGTGAAGTATGTTAAATCAAATGCAATAGTAGTTGCCAAAGGTGGAAGGACTCTGGGCATAGGTGGAGGGCAGCCCAACAGGGTCGACTCGGTGAGATTGGCTATCTCCCGGGCTGGTAAAGATGCCTGTGGAGCAGTCCTTGCTTCTGATGGCTTCTTCCCGTTTTCAGATTCGGTGGAGGAGGCTGGTAAGGCTAGGATTAAAGCCATAATTCAGCCTGGAGGATCTATAAGAGACAGAGAATCCATAGAGATGGCAGATAGATTTGGAATAGCTATGGTATTTACAGGTATGAGACATTTCAGACATTGAAGATGGACATTCAAATTTCATCTGCTCTCAGACATTTAAAGGTCAGAGAGAATCTTCTGTCGTTGTCTTTGGAGAGATTGTCTTCGGGATTAAGGGTTAATAGGGCAAGTGATGATGCAGTCAGCATATCCATATCTTCGAGGTTAAGGTACCAGTTAAGTGCTATCTCTACAAGCATAGACAACTTAAACAATGGGATATCGATACTCAGGACCATAGATGGAGCCCTATCGAAAATAGGTTCTCTTTTGGCAAGGGCAAGAAATCTTTCGCTGAAGTTAAACGAAGATACTAATACAGAGCTTGATAGAGAAACATATAGAGAGGAGATAAAACAATCTCTTTTAGAGATAGAGGATATAGTTAAAACTACCAGGTATAACAATAAGCCTCTGCTTGCTGCTCCCCCTAAGGTCCTTTATATCGAGGGGAAAGAGTATATAGAGGACTTTTATATATCATCATCTCTCCCGGCAGGTACATATATTATGTCCATACTGTCTGCGGGCAAAATGTCTGAAGTTGCACTACCTTTGAGGACCATTCAGGATATATCCCCTTCAACCTCACTCTATTCTGCACTGGGAGAGTCAGTTTCTGATGGCTATATAAAAACTATTTACATAACGAGCGATGGAAAGATCGTTGAGGTTCCCTTAACCATATCCCCTGTTAATGGAGATACAGTCTCTTCAGCGGTGGATAAGATTAATAATGCCCTGAGAGAGAATGATCTGAATATTGTTGCTTATTATGATTCAGAGGGTAAACAGATAGTTCTCTCGTCCACTGAAGCCGGTACCAGATATGCTATAGATATCTCTGAGGTAAATTCGATTGAAGGAGCAAGATATTTCTCTTCCATCTCAGAGGTAACATCATTAGAAGGACCTGAAGGCTTATTTACTTATAGGAAGCTGACATATATAGAAGGATACAGAAAGGGACCTGGAGTAACTGGAGGGACATTACTTAGAGATTATTTCAACTGTACGGGACCTGTAACATTTGAGTTTACTGGTTTTGGTGGCAGATCCGTCAGTTTTAGTATCTCAAGTACATATACCCTGGATTATGCAAGTTTACTTATAAAAAACCGGCTGAGGAATGAGCTTGGAATAGATGTAGGTGTTACATTTAACTCTACAATAGATAGATTTGTTTTTACCTATTCTAACCCTGCTGAGAGACTTGAGGTAAGTATAACAGGTGGAGTTCATAGTGAAGGATACGAGATTATAGAGGCAAGAGAAGACACCCAGCTGGGCAATATATTGGACCTACAAGGGTCTCTTTCTCTCACCTTCCTGGATGAAACGGGTCCTGTTGCTACTTTAATCTTGAATGAATCTTCCACAATTGGTGATATTATAAATGCTATAAATAACCTTAACATTGGAATCCTGGCTTCATACAGTGATGGAAAGATAAACATCGATCAGAGTAATAGAGTAAATAAGATTTTTGAAGTAGTTCAGGAAGGCTCTGCGGTTTTCAGTATAGGTAAAGAAACCGTTAATACTGGATATCCTGTATTGAGTCCTCCCGAGGATATAATTTTCTCTTTTAATGACAAGGTATACACTTCTAACTGTAGAGAATTTAGACTGGAGGGGATAAGTTTTACTTTAAAGAAGGAAGCTCTTAGTCTGCTTCCGCTTATCCGTTTTCAAATAACCCCGGAGCCCTTTATTATATCTTTAGGCAGGGAAAGGATCACTTTTGCCTTGCCAGATGTGAGCCTTTCAAGCTTGGGATTAGACAATCTGAATCTATCTGATACAGACCTTTTGCTTAGCAAGATTGAGGTCGCCGTAGATAAAGTTTCTGGTGAAAGGTCGAGAATTGGAGGCTTGGAAAATATATTCAGGGATATTCTGTTGACACAGGACATCTATAAACAGAACCTAGAGGAAACTGATGCCAGGTTACTATTAACAGATATAATTCAGGAGGTCTCCAATCTTGGCAGAGAAAAAGCACTACTCCTTTTAGGGACATCCCTGATTGGGGAGATGAGTAATATCCTGAGGGAGATTAAACTTGCAGGTTACAATATAGGTAGATAAGTCTTTAATTCATAACTGGTTACTTGTTTTCGATAGTTATCCCATTCTATTCTCTTGTTATCTATGAAGTTCCTGAAGACATGTTCCCCCAGCATCCTTTTTACAAGTTCACTCTTTTCTGTGATCTCTATCGCCTCTATAAGACTCCCCGGTAGATTTTCTATGCCTCTGGCTCTCCTCTCTTCCTCTGACATAAAGTAGACATTCTCTTCTATAGGGTCGGGCAGTGGATACTTCTTCTCTATACCTTCAAGTCCTGCACCAAGTATTACCGCAAATGCTAGATATGGGTTACATGCAGGATCAGGAGCCCTATATTCGATCCTTGTAGCCTCTTCTTTGCCCACTTTATACATCGGTACTCTTATTAGATCCGATCTGTTTCTGAGAGCCCAGGAGATATAAACTGGTGCCTCATATCCTGGCACCAATCTTTTGTAGGAATTTACCCACTGATTGGTGATGAGTGTTATCTCTTTCGCATGTCTCATAAGCCCAGCTATAAAGTGTTTAGCGATAGGAGAGAGATGATATTTATCATCTTTATCAAAGAAGGCATTACGTCCATTCTGGAATAGGCTCATATGTACATGCATACCCGAACCGTTGTACCCTGAAAATGGCTTAGGCATAAATGTTGCATAAACACCATTCATATAGGCAACCTCTTTAACTACCAGCTTTGCAGTCATAACCGTATCAGCCATACTCAATGCATCATTGTATCTGAAGTCTATTTCATGTTGAGATGGCGCTCCTTCGTGGTGGCTTGATTCTACCTCTATACCAAGTTGTTCTAGCATAATCACTGTTTGATGTCTGATATCTATAGCTTCATCCCTCGGAATAAGGTCAAAGTATCCACCCCAATCAAGCACTTCCGGTTCTATAGAAGGATTCTTTATGTAAAAGTATTCAAGTTCAGGACCAACATAGAAGTCAAAACCCATATCTTTAGCCTTTCTTAGAATCCTCCTGAGGACATTTCTGGGGTCCCCTTCGTATGGTTTTCCATTTGGTTCTACTATCGTGGCAAAGACTCTAGCTACCTTTCTCTCCTTAGGCCTCCAGGGAAGCACCGCAAATGTCTCTGGCTCTGGAATAGCCATCATATCGCTCTCGTCTATCCTTGTAAATCCTCTTATTGAGGACCCGTCAAAACCTAGCCCTTCTTCGAATGCCTTTTCCAGTTCATGGCTGGTGATGGCAAAACTTTTTAGATAACCAAGTATATCTGTAAACCATATCTCTATAAAGTAGATATCATTTTCTCTAACATACCTCAGTATCTCTCCTTTTGTGGTTGGAAAACTCTCTAAAGCCATCCTATATCTCTCCTCCTGTATAATAAAAAATTAACGGGCATAACAGCCCGTAATTATAACACAGAGTTTATGAGAGAGACAAGCAAAATTTGTTTTATAACTCTAAGGGCTCTGGCTTTTGTGCGGAATGGGGATGTCCGTTTCCAGTGTAAACCTTTAGCTTCTTAAACTGCTTTTCTCCCAGGGAATTATGGGGTAACATACCCCTTACTGCATGCTCTATAACTTTAGTTGGGTCTTCCTCCATCATCTCTCTAAATGATTTTACTCTAAGTCCCCCAGGATACATTGTATGGTGGTAGTATAGTTTCTGTGTATACTTTTTACCGGTAACTTTAACCTTTTCTGCATTGATAACTATGACAAAGTCTCCTGTATCTACGCTGGGAGAAAAGCAAGTCTTATGTTTTCCTCTAAGTATACTGGCTATCTTACTAGCCAATCTACCCAGAGGCTTATCGGTTGCATCTACAACATACCACTTACGCTCAACTTCTTCTTTTTTAGGTAAATAAGTCTTCATAGCGTATTTTAGCCTCCATTTTCCTGTAGTTTCAGGTTTAAGTAAAAAGTCTAAAACCTTATAATAGTATACATACTTTGACTAAAAAATCAAGCCCCACAGGCTTTTGAATTATCAATAGTTTACGGACTCTTATTACTTCGTTATATACTTGATTATTCTGAAACTCTGTGGTATATATCTTTAGGTTTTGTTAAGCTGGTTATTTAGAAGAGGTGTCTATTAGTATGGGAAGAATCTTGTTAATGAAGGGTATTACCAAAAGGTTTGGTAATATAGTGGCTAATGATAGGGTAGATTTTGAACTTAATAGAGGGGAAATACATGGACTTTTGGGAGAGAATGGAGCGGGTAAGACCACTCTGATGAATATCCTCTATGGGATTTATACTCCAGATGAAGGAGATATATACATAAATGGTACAAGGGTTAATATAAGGTCCCCATATGACGCAATAAGGTTTGGCATAAGTATGGTTCATCAGAACTTTAAACTTGTCCAGTCACATACCGTAGCTGAGAATGTTGCTCTTGGTTTGAAGGATACAGGGTTCTTTTATCCGACCAGATCGGTTGAGAGAAAGATAGAAGAATTTTCTAAAAGATATGGGTTTAAGATAGACCCGAATACTCCGGTATGGCAGCTTTCTGCTGGAGAAAAGCAGAGGGTGGAGATAATAAAGGCATTCTGCCGTGATGCCAAGATCTTTATATTAGATGAGCCTACAACTATGCTTACCCCTATAGAGATTAAGGAACTCTTCAACCTTCTAAAGTTACTCAGAGAGGAAGGGGTATCTGTTGTTCTTATCACTCATAAACTTGATGAAGTTATGGATGTTTGTGACAGGGTTACCATACTTAGAGGTGGTAAAAGGGTAGATACTGTAGATACCGGTAAGGTTGATAAGGAAGACCTTGCAAGGATGATGTTTGGACAGGATATAAATCTAAGACCCAGGACTCAATTTGTAAGCAGTTTTGAGAAGGATGTAGTCTTGGAGGTAAGAGATCTTACAGTCCTTAATGATAAGGGACTTCCGGCGGTTAAGGATGTCTCTTTTGATATACATAGAGGAGAGATCTTTGGTATAGCTGGGGTTTCTGGTAATGGGCAGAGAGAGCTTATAGAGGCTATAACTGGACTGAGAAAGGTAGCTAGGGGAAGTATAAGGATACTTGGTGAAGATGTGACGAATATGAAGGTAAAAGAGATACTTAATAGGAGGGTGGCTCATATCCCTGAAGAAAGAATGAGGTTAGGGATAGTTCCATCTATGAGTCTTGAGGATAATGTAATTCTCAGGAATTATGATAAATCACCCTTTTCTAATGGACTATTGTTAGACTACAATGTGATTTCTGATTATGCCAGAGACCTTATAGCTGAATATAGAATATCTGCCCAGGATTCAAAGGTGCCAGCTGGTACTCTGTCTGGGGGAAATATACAGAAGCTTATCCTTGCCAGAGAACTATCTATCTCTCCAGTTCTTATAATTGCCAGCCATCCAACACAGGGGTTAGATGTCAGGTCTTCACAGCAGATACATAATCTGCTAGTGAAAAAGAAAGAAGAGGGATGTGCCATACTTCTGGTTTCTGAAGACCTTCAGGAACTTTTAGATCTGAGTGACAGGATCGCAGTGATGTTTAATGGAAGTATAAGGGGTATAAAGGATATAGAAGAAGTAAGTATAGATGAGATTGGCTCCTTAATGGTGGGTGTATAAACAGATGCTGACAAAATATAAAAGCTTATGGCTTTCTATACTAGTGATAGCTCTTGGTCTTCTGGCTATAGATCTGATCTCTGGTATTAGACCAGACATTATATTTAAAAGCATAGTTATATCTGCCTTTGGCAGTATCTATGGGCTCAGTGAGACATTAACAAAATCTATTCCCCTGATGCTGTGCGGGTTAGGATTATCTCTTGCTTTTAGGTCTTCTGTATGGAATATAGGAGCAGAAGGGCAGTTATTGATGGGCGCTATAGGTGCTACCTGGGTTGCCCTTTATATTATGCCCAATGTTCCTGGACCCATACTTATACCAGTTATGTTTCTGGTAGGGGCAATATTTGGAGGGATATGGGCTCTTATTCCTGCAATCTTGAAGGTAAAATTTAATCTGAACGAGATTATCGTTTCTCTTATGATGAACTATATAGCCATAGAACTCGTAAATTATCTGGTTTATGGACCCTGGAAGAGTCCATACGAGTGGGGTTTCCCTTACTCGACAAAATTTCCACTATCTGCACAACTACCAAGGATTTCAAATACCAGGATCCATTATCCAACACTTATAATAGCGGTGATACTCGCTGTTGTCTTCTATATCATTCTGAATAGGTCAAAGTTTGGATATGAGATGAGAGTTGTTGGTGATAATATGGAAGCGGCAAGATATGCAGGCCTGGATATATCCAGAGTAATTCTACTGGTTCTTATATTGAGTGGTGGATTAGCCGGATTGGCTGGGGTAGGGGAGGTAGCAGGCATACATCACAGGTTGAGGGTTGCAAGTGGTATATCACCAGGTTATGGTTATACGGCGGTAATAGTTGCCTGGTTGGGGCGTTTAAATCCCCTCCTGATCATTATTGTCTCTTTCCTCTTTGGAGGACTTCTAGTTGGTGGAGATGCCATTCAGGTCTCCTTGGGACTGCCAGGAGCAACTATAAACTTTATAAATGGACTTATACTTATATTTCTTCTTGTTCAGAGCTTCTCAAGAGGGAGAGCCTCTCTTACTAGAAAGAGGAGAAGCGAGGTATGAATATTATTGTAGACATTCTAAAGGCTACCATACCTGCTGGAACACCCCTTCTACTGGGAGCACTGGGGGAGATATACGTGGAACGTTCTGGAATCCTGAACTTGGGGGTGGAGGGGATGATGATTATGGGTGCAGTTTCAGCATTTGGAGTAACAGCTATAACCAATAATGTATGGCTCGGTATATTGATCTCATCTATAGTCGGTGGAGGGATGGCTTTTATTCATGCCTTCAATAGCATAACTCTTAAGGCTAATCAGACACTTTCTGGTTTATCACTTACAATGTTAGGGTTGGGATTAAGCGGACTTATAGGTAAGAGATACATAGGAATGCCTCTACCTGTTAAGCTTTATAACCTTCCTCTTGGGGCTCTAAAAGATATACCAATTATAGGTCATGTGCTTTTTGACCAGGACCCTATTGTTTATATGTCCTATATATTGGCATTTGTCTTTTGGTTTCTTCTCTTTAACTCAAGATTTGGGATTGAATTGAGAAGTGTTGGAGAGAGTCCAGATGTGGCAGATTCTGCAGGGATCAATGTGTCCAAGATTCAATATCTGGCAGTCATCATAGGAGGTATGATGGCAGGACTTGGTGGCGCCTATCTTTCAGTGGCATATGCTCCTGCTTGGATAGAAGGTATGACTGCAGGGATGGGATGGATAGTTCTTGCTATAACCATCTTCTCTCTATGGAGGCCAGAGAGAGCTATTATCGGCTCTTACCTTTTCGGGGGTATAAGAGTCCTGCAGTATAGACTCCAGCCTTTTGGGATCTCTCCAAGTCTTTTGAATATGCTACCGTTTATATTTACCATACTTGTACTGATGATTGCTTCCAGAGAGATTTCCAGGAAAAAGATATCTGCCCCCTCGAGTTTGGGGGTCCCTTATTTTAGAGAAAAAATACTGTAGAAGGAGGTTCGATATATGAAAGGTAAGTTTCTGGTAGTCTTAAGTCTGGTTTTACTGGTTTCTCTTGTTCTAAACACCGCCTATGGGGTAGGAGCAGAAAAGAAACTGAGGGTAGCATTTATCTATGTCGGTCCTGTTGGGGATTATGGCTGGAGCCATGCCCATGAATTGGCAAGACAGTATCTTATCAAAAAGCTTCCCTGGGCTGAATTTCTACCGCCAGCAGAAGCGGTACCAGAATCTGATGTCGCAAGGTTTATAGATAGATTCGTAAGGGAAGAAAAGGCTGATGTCATCTTTACAACCAGTTTTGGGTATATGGATGCTACTATAGAGGCTGGTAAGAAGTATCCTGATAAGATATTCTTCCACTGTTCGGGTTATATGAGGAGTAAGAATGTCGGAACCTACTTTGCAGAACTCTATCAGGTCTACTATCTGAATGGACTTATAGCAGGAGCTCTTACAAAGACAAATAAGGTTGGTTATGTTGCTGCCCACCCAATACCTGAAGTGATAAGACATATAAATGCCTTTGCCTTGGGAGTTCAGGAGGTAAATCCAAAGGCAACGGTCGATGTTCGCTGGCTCTTTTCCTGGTATGATCCATCCAAAGCCAGAATGGCTGCTGAGAGTCTGATAGCCGATGGATGTGATGCTTTAGCCTTTACCGAGGACAGCCCAACAGTGGTAACAGTCGGTGAAGAGTATACCAAGAAGGGGAAGCAGATTTACACATTTGGTCACTATAGCCCAATGCAGAAGTATGGTCCAAACTCCTGTGTAAGCGGACAGTTAGTCCATTGGGAGGTCATCTATAAAGATATTCTGGAGAAGATAAGACGGGGAGTCTATACAAATACTAATCTGGAAAATGTGGACTACTGGTGGCTGTTAAAGGAAAAGGCAGTCGAACTCGGTGGAGAATTCGGAGTTCCTATAAATCCTAAATTCGTTTCTGCGCTCAAAGAGAAGAAAGTTGTAGACCCTGTGTTTGGCAAGATAAGTGTCTATGATCTGATTATGAAGAGATTATCTCAGATGAAAGCAAATCCAGAAAAGTTTGATCCATTCACAGGACCGATAAAGGATCAGACTGGAAAGGTAAGAATAGAGGCAGGGAGAAGAGCTACTCACGATGAACTCTGGAATATCGACTGGTTTGTCCCGAACGTGATAGCTAAGATCCCCAAGTAGAGTCCAATTATATTTCTTATTAAAGGGATAGGAGCTTTATCTCCTATCCCTTTATTTTTTCCAGTAGATAAAGGACGTTGGGAAATGGTGTTCCGTCCCCGTATATCTCATAGTAAGACCTTAAGGCAAAGATATCGGTCATACCTGCTAGATAATCCCCGATCCTTCTTACAGTTTCTTCTTTACTGTAGATATCTAATCCTATGCGATCAGGATTAGACTCGTAGAACTTAAACAACTTCTGTATGACCACTTTTGCTCCAGTCTCCCACCGTCTTACATCTGGGTTCTTGTATACTTTCTCGTAGAGAAAATCTTTTAAATCGTCCAATGCCCTTACTACTTTTAAATCCATATCAAAGAAGGGTTTATCCAGGGAGGCAGATACCAAACTGGTTACCATTGTATTTACCCTTTCGGATCGATTTCTCCCAAGTACCTTTACTATCTTATCGGGTATCTCTTCCTCTGATATTATTTTTGCTCTTATTGCATCATCCACGTCATGATTTAGATAGGCTAATCTATCGGAGATAAGTACCACATGAGCCTCAAAAGTAGATGTCTTGGAGGGGTAACCCAGGAGGCTCTCCAGGTTCTGGGAACCTTTAGAGTGATTCTCTATCCCTTCTATTACTTGAATTGTAAGATTTAGTCCCCTCTTCTCTCCTTCAGGGGTAAATCTACTTTCGAGAAATTCTATAACCCTTACACTCTGTTGGGCATGGTGAAATGGTTCCCCCAGTTTTTCCCTGTATATAGCATCCAGGACCTCTTCCCCTATATGTCCGAAAGGGGTATGTCCCAAATCGTGACCCAATGCTATAGCTTCTACAAGGTCTTCATTCAATCTTAATGCCCTTGCTATCGTCCTTCCTATCTGAGCTACCTCTAATGTATGTGTCATCCTTGTACTGAAGTGGTCACTCTCAGTGGGGAAAAACACTTGTGTCTTATGTTTTAATCTCCGAAAGGCTTTAGAATGTATTATACGATCTCTATCTCTCTGGAATGCAGTCCTGAGAGGACAGGGAGGTTCTTCTTCCTTCCTTATGGCGTATATACTCTTTGTGGCATAAGGTGAAAGTTCAATCTCCTCTAACTTCTCTATAAGTTCCCTTACTGACATAGTCTATCCTTTTATGACCCCTAGGGGTTTCATCCTTGCCACCCTCTTGGATATCCCAGAGCCCTCTACTATCTCCACAACCTTTTCTACATCCTTGTATGCCTCTGATGCCTCTTCTGCCAATCCCTTTATGTTATCAGTCCTTACCATAATACCTTTCTCTGAAAGTTCCTCTATAACCTCTTTTCCTGTTATCGAACGTTTTGCCCCAGCCCTGCTCATCACTCTACCTGCTCCATGACAGGTAGAACCGAACGTATCCTCCATAGCCTTTTCTGTCCCTACAAGTATATAGGATGCTCTTCCCATATCTCCTGGTATAATAACTGGTTGCCCCACTTCTCTATATACCTCAGGTATCTCTGGATGAAACTTTGGGAAAGCCCTGGTAGCTCCTTTTCTATGGACACACACCTTCACCTTTTCTCCATCTATGTTATGGATCTCTATCTTTGCTATATTATGAGCCACATCGTATAGTACGTTTAATCCTAATTTGTGAGCCCCTTTTCTAAAGACGACCTCGAAACTTTCCCTGATCCAGTGAGTTATGCACTGTCTATTAGCCCAGGCATAATTTGCTGCACATACCATAGCTGAAAAGTAGTTCTTCCCTTCAGGGCTCTCTATAGGGGCGCATGCTAGCTGTCTGTCGGGTAGGGATATGTTGTATTTCTTGATTGCATTCATCATAACTGATAGATAATCAGTACATACCTGATGACCAAAACCTCGAGAACCTGTATGTATCAGTATGGTTACCTGATCTTCGAATAACCCAAAGACCCTGGCTATCTCAGGATCAAAGATCTTCTGGACTCTTTGTATCTCTATAAAATGGTTACCTGAACCTAGTGTACCTAACTGTGGCGCACCTCTCTCTCTGGCTTTTCCACTGATAACATTAGGGTTAGCCCCTTCCATAGCTCCGTTCTCTTCTATCCTTTCCAGGTCTTCCTCCCATCCATATCCTTTCTCCACAGCCCATCTGGCACCTTTTATCAGGACCTCGTCGAATTCTTTCCCCTTTACCTTTAGCTTCCCTTCTGATCCTAGACCAGAGGGGACATTGGCAAATATCGCATCTAATAATGCGGATAGTTTAGGTTTTACCTCATCTACCGTGAGATTTGTAAGTATAAGTCTTGTGCCACAGTTTATGTCATATCCAACACCACCAGGAGAGATTACCCCATCCTCCACCCTGGTAGCAGCGACACCTCCTATGGGAAAGCCGTAACCCCAGTGGATATCAGGCATAGCAAGAGAATATTTTACTATTCCCGGTAAAGTTGCTACATTTGCTACCTGCTCCGGAGATTGATCCTGACAAACTACTTCGATCATCTCCTTATCTGCATATATAATGCCTGGAACTTGCATCCCTTTCTTGTATTCCTTGGGAATCTCGTATCTATAATCGTCTAGTTTTTTGAGTGGACCTGACCATTTCTCGCTCATAAAACATCACCCCTTTTTTCAATTATAGCATAGTATTTGGTATACTTATACTTGGGGAATAAATTTAAAAGTTTTGCCAGGAGGGTATTATGAAGTTCTCTGAATTGGCTGATTATTTTGAAAAGTTAGAGGCTACCACCAAGAGGAACGAGATGGTAGCTCTATTGGCTGAGTTATTTAAAAATCTATCTCCTGAAGAGGTAGAGAAAGTTGCATATCTATGTCAGGAGAGGTTAGTCCCTAACTATGAAAAGATAGAATTCGGTATGAGCGAAAAATTGGTTGCCAAATCCCTAGCCAAGGCATTATCTAAAGACGAAGAAGAGATTTGGTCTCTATATAAAGAGATAGGGGACCTGGGAGCCTTAGCTCAGAGATACATTGGCGAGGGTAGGGGCGAACTCGAGATCTTAGATGTCTATAACAGACTTATGGAGATCGCTACCACTACAGGAAAGGGTTCTGTAAAAAAGAAGACGGATAGACTGGCTGAATTATTTTCTCACGTGTCTGGTAAAGAGGCTAAATATATAAGCAGGATAGTTCTAGGGAGACTGAGACTTGGAATTGGTGATCCTACTATATTAGATGCATTCTCTTATGCATATTCAGGGGATAAAAGCCTCAGGCCTGTTATTGAGAGAGCGTATAACCTCTGCTCCGATTTAGGACTGGTAGGATTTACACTTTTTAGCAAGGGGTTAGATGCCCTTAGAGATTTTAAGGTTCAGGTTGGAAAGCCTATAAGGATGGCTTTAGCAGAGAGGCTTCCTTCCGCTGAAGAGATTATCTCCAAGATAGGGAAGTGTTCTGTTGAACCTAAATTTGATGGGTTCAGATGTCAGATACATAAGGATGGAAATAATATAAGGATATTTTCAAGAAATCTTGAAGATAATACAGAGATGTTTCCAGATCTGGTTGAAGGTGCCAGAAAGCAGATAGGTGCAGAAAGGGCGATAATAGAAGGGGAGGCATTAGCCTTTAATGAAGAAGCCCAGGAGTTTTTCCCATTCCAGGTGACTGTTCAGAGAAAGAGGAAGTATGAGATAGAGACTGTTATGGCAGACTTACCTCTCAAGTTATTTGCCTTTGATCTTTTATATGTTGATGGTGAGGATTATACCCCCAAGCCTTATATAGAAAGGAGGGAGAAGCTTAAGAGCCTGATACTTCCCGGTGATGTTATTATGGTTGCGGATTCTATCATAACAGAAGACCCAAAAGAATTGAATCTATTCTTTGAGAATGCTATAGGGAGCGGACTTGAGGGTATAGTTGCTAAAAGGCTGGATGCTCCTTATCAGGCTGGGGCTAGGAATTTTAACTGGATAAAGCTTAAAAGGAGTTATAAGGGTGAACTTACTGATACGGTAGACCTGGTCATTCTCGGTTATTATGCTGGTAGAGGGGCAAGGGCAAAGTTAGGGATAGGTTCTTTACTTGCAGGTGTATACGACCCTGAGAGCGATACCTTTAAGACTGTGGCAAAGATAGGTTCTGGACTTACCGAAGAGGAATGGATTAAGATGAAGGGACTTTTGGATGAGATAAGAGTTGATAATAAGCCCTCAAGGGTGGTTTCTATCTTAGAGCCTGATATCTGGGTAGAACCTAAGTATGTTGTAGAGGTAAGGGCTGATGAGATTACCAGAAGTCCTGTACATACAGCAGGTAAAGACGAGGGTGAATTGGGTTATGCCCTGAGATTCCCCAGGGTGGAGAAGTTTGTCAGAATAGATAGAAAACCTGAAGATGCTACTACTGTTAAAGAGATACTGGAGATGTATAATATGCAGAAGAAAGTTGAGGTTAAGGAGTGATATATGGCTAGTAGATTTTTAAGAGAAGACTTAAGTCTATTTTCTCCTTATTCAGTCACTTATTCCCCTGATCTTATAAAGCTTGATGCTAACGAGAACCCTTTTGAACTACCAGATGAGGTGAAGGAAAGGATAAAAGAAGAATTTACGAATTTACACCTTAGGATCTATCCTGATCCTACAGCTTTTGAGCTTAGAAGATGTATTTCTTCATTTATAGGTGTTGAAGGATTAAATGAGAGTAATATAGTCCTAGGTAATGGCTCAGATGAGATACTTCAGTATATATTTATCGCCTTTCTGAATAAGAAAGATCCTGTGCTCTATCCTAATCTATCCTTTGAGATGTTCTCTATACTTTCACAGATAGCTGGAGCAAGAGATATAAGGTTAGATCTGAATGAATCATTAACCCTGGATCTATCTTCTGTGATTGATGGGTTATCTAAATATAACCCCAAGCTTCTTCTTTTATGCAGACCGAACAATCCAACTGGATGGGCTATGCCTGAGGAAGAACTCCTTGTTATATTAGATAAATGTAGAAAGCTCGATATACTAGTAGTTATAGATGAAGCCTATACTGAATTTATGGGGGAAAGTCTTGCGTATCTCGTGAGAGACTACGATAACCTTATCATACTGAGGACATTTTCTAAGGCATTTTCTCTGGCAGGCTTGAGGCTTGGTTATGCGATCTCCAATGAGGAGATTATAAGGGACCTTATGGCTGTTAAACTTCCGTATAATGTGAGTATATTTTCTCAGATGGTAGGAAGGGTCGTGCTGGAGTATAGGGACATAATACTTTCAAGGATAAAGATCATTGTAGAGGAACGGGAGAGGGTTTACAGAAAACTTCTGGAGCTTCCAAAGGTAAGGGTATTCCCATCGAGTGCAAACTTTTTATTTTTCTACTGTGAAGAGGAGAATCTGATGGATAAACTACTCTCATACGGTATTAAGATAAGGAGGTTTGAGCCGAGACAACGTCTCTTGGAGAATGCATATAGAGTTACTATAGGAAAGAGAGAGGATAATGATAGATTTATTAATGCTATGGAGGAGATACTTAGTTGAAGCCAGAGATCATAGTGTTTGATATTGATGGAGTCCTGATAGATACTTCCAGATCTTTTAGATGCGCTGTCTCCAGGACTGTCCAGTATTATATGACCGAGATTTTGGGATATAAAGATACAGGAATACTTATAGAACCTGAAGAGGTACAACTGTTCAAATTAGCTGGGGGGTTTAACGATGACTGGATACTATCACAGTCCGCTATACTATTCTTTTTATATAAGGGATTGAAGTATGAACTTGGTGATACGGGTTCTATAAGATTAGCTCTGCCTAGTCTTATAGAATTTACCGGTGCCATATCCTCTTATAAGGATGGAGGGTTAGAAAAGACAAGGAGATATCTTGCAGGTCTGGATGGCGATATTCTTAATAAGGCAGAAGAGAAGCTTGATAGAAGTCTTGTGATAAGAATATTCCAGGAGATATATGCAGGTTCAGATTATGTGGAGAGACTTTACGGAAGTAAGCCCATTTTAGGAAGAGAAGAAGGACTATGGAAAAATGAAAGGGTTATCCTGGATAAGAACCTTCTTCTGGAAGATGTCCTTTATGGTATATATACTGGCAGGACTGCCTCTGAAACTCAACTGGCATTAGAGATACTGAAACTAGATATCCCATCAGGGGCTATCGTTACTATGGGGTCTTCTATAGCGAAACCTGATCCGAAGGGACTTGAGATTATAAGGGAGTACTATAAGAAAGATATACTAGCTTTTGTTGGAGACTCTATGGATGATGTTTTGAGCGCTATAAACGCAAAGGCTATTCCAGTTGCTATCGCCAATGATAAGATTTCCAGGGAGAGATTCTCTCATCATACAAGTCTTATCTTTAGTGATGTAAACGAGTATCTCAGATACCTCAGAGGTTCAAAATAGAATTTTGGTTTATAAGAAAGTTGTAAATGGTATTGACAACTTTCTTATAATATGATATTATATTTGTCGTGGAAGAGCTATGAGTAAGAGTAAGGAGCCAGTTTACCTTATAAGTGTAACTGCAAGACTCCTTGGGGTTCACCCGAGGACCTTGCGAATATATGAAGAGTGTGGACTAGTAACCCCAAAGCGTATAGGTAACAGGCGATTTTACTCAGAGGAAGATCTGGAAAAGTTGAGGCTCATCACCTGCCTTACCAATAAGGTAGGAATGAGCCTGGCAGGGGTAAGGTTGATAATGCAGATTGAGGAGGAATTGGCTTCACATAACTTGGATAGGGTGTTTATAGAAACACTCAAAGAATTATTAGAAAATTTTTGAAAGGAGGAGGTGTAGAATATGGCATTAAGAAGATGGGATCCATTTAGAGAGATTGAATCCTTAAGGAGAGAGATGGAGAGGCTCTTTGATGAGGTCTTTGAGAGGACTCCCTTCCTTAGAAGGGAACCTATGATTGAGACTGCAGAGGAGTTTAGAAGAGTATGGACTCCGGCTTGCGACGTCTATGAGACCGACAAAGAGATCGTCGTTAAAGCTAATCTCCCTGGAGTAAGTAAGGACAATGTGGAGGTAATCGTCACAGAAGACTCTATAACAATCAAAGGACAGGCTAAGGAAGAGGCAGAAGTAAAGGAAAAGAACTACTACAGAAGAGAATTAAGCTACGGAGCATTCGAGAGAGTGATTCCTCTACCTGTAGCTGTAAAGTCTGAGGAAGCTAAGGCTACATTTAAGGATGGGATACTCGAAATAAGGGCTCCCAAGCAAGAAGTTTCTCCTAAAGGGAGAAAGATAAACATCGAATAAACAATCCGGGGGCACCTCGGTGCCCCCAAAAGATTTTGTAAAAGAAAGGAGGGAAACAGGATATGTTATGCGATGTTTGTCATCAAAGAGAAGCTACGGTGCAGTATACGCGTATAGTAAATGGGAGAAAGACTGTAACCAATCTCTGTAGCGAATGCGCCAGAGAACAGGGATTATTAAGCAGAGGAAAATCGCTTTTTGATTTTGGCTTTGGCGGTTTTCCCGATATACTTACAAGATTCTTCTATCAGCCAGAATTTGAGCCGGTATCTGATACCGTCTCTGAAAGTGCTGAAAAGGTTCTGGTAAGTGCAGAAGAAGAGGCGAGGAGATTAGGGAGTGGCAGGATAAACCCGGAGCATATACTACTTGGGATAATACAGGAAGGTAATATTGGGGTAAAAATACTCTCAAACCTTGGAGTAAATATAGAAGAGTTAAAGAGGGAGATTGAGGAGAATGCAGTTCCTTCTCCTTTAGAAGGAGAGAGAACAGTTTCTCCTGAGGTGAAGCAGATCATAGAGAGAGCAAGTGATGAAGCTAATTCACTGGGAGATAACTATGTTGGTGCCGAACATATACTCCTTGCCTTACTAAAGGGGAGGAATTTACCTGCACAGATACTTAACAAAAAAGGAGTGACTTACGAAAGAGTGAGAGAAGAACTGTTAAAGTCCAGGAGGACTTCTACCAAGAGATATAGAGGAAAGAGCTCTACACCGACTCTTGATCAGTTTAGTAGGGACTTAACCCAGATGGCAAGAGAAGGCAAGCTAGACCCTGTAATAGGTAGAGAAGAAGAGATAGAAAGAGTAATAAGGATACTCTCCAGAAGGACAAAGAATAATCCGGTCCTTATAGGTGAACCAGGGGTTGGTAAGACCGCTATTGTCGAAGGATTGGCTCAGAGAATAGTAAAGGGTGAGGTTCCTGAATCTCTTGCTAACAAGAGGATAATGGCTTTAGATATGGCAGCTATAGTAGCTGGAACCAAGTATAGAGGAGAATTTGAAGAGAGACTCAAAAGGGTGGTCGATGAAGTCATAAATAGTAGCGGAGAAGTGATACTCTTCCTGGATGAACTTCACACCATCGTGGGTGCTGGAGCGGCTGAAGGGGCTATAGATGCCTCCAATATCTTGAAACCAGCTCTTGCCAGAGGAGAACTCCAGTGTATAGGAGCTACTACCCTTGACGAGTACAGGAAACATATTGAGAAGGATGCTGCATTAGAGCGTAGATTCCAGCCTGTTTTGGTTAGAGAAGCTACTGTCGAAGAGACGATAGAGATTTTGAAAGGGTTAAGAGACAGGTATGAGGCTTATCATAGGGTCAAGATTACAGATGAAGCCATATACAATGCAGCTGTCCTCTCTGACAGATACATTACAGATAGATATCTACCTGATAAGGCTATAGACCTTATAGATGAGGCATGTGCAGATGTGAGACTTAGAAGCGTCTCTCCACCACCTGAGATAAAGAATCTAGAGAAGGAGATAGAAAGAATAGCTAAGGAGAGAGAAGCTGCTGTAAATGCTCAGGAGTATGAACGTGCAGCTACATTGAGAGATAGAGAGAAGGAACTCCAGAAAGAGCTTGAAGAGATCAAGAAGAAGTGGGAACAGGATAGACTTAAAGAAAAGGCTGAAGTAACTGCAGATGATATAGCTAGAATAGTATCTAACTGGACAGGAGTTCCGGTAACCAAGATATCCGTCGAGGAGAGCAAGAAGTTACTTGATATGGAAGACATCCTGCATCAGAGGATAGTTGGACAGGATGAGGCGGTAAGAGCCATATCTCAGGCTATAAGAAGAGCCAGGGCAGGATTAAAAGATCCCAATAAACCGATTGGTTCATTCCTCTTCCTTGGACCGACCGGTGTGGGTAAGACAGAGCTGGCAAGGGCTTTAGCTGAGTATCTGTTTAATGATGAGGATGCACTGATAAGACTGGATATGTCTGAATATATGGAGAAGCATACAGTTTCCAGATTGATTGGTGCACCTCCTGGATATGTAGGATACGAGGAAGGCGGACAACTTACAGAGGCAGTAAGGAGAAGACCATATTCTGTAATACTCCTCGACGAGATAGAGAAGGCTCATCCAGACGTATTTAATGTACTTCTTCAGATATTAGATGATGGTAGACTTACCGATGGACAGGGTAGGACTGTAGACTTCAAGAATACAGTCATAATTATGACCTCCAATATAGGTGCACAACTTATAATGGAGAAGCTAAAGGGAGGGGAAGATCCAAAGGTATACAATGAGATAAAGGCTGAACTTACAAAGCAGTTAAACTACTACTTTAAGCCAGAATTCTTGAATAGAATAGACGAGATCATAATCTTCCATTCGCTAACGCAAGAGCAGATAAAGCAGATTGTGGATCTTATGCTAAATAAGGTTTACCGTCAGATAAGGGCTCAGGGTATGAATATGGAAGTTACTGAAGAGGTAAAGGATATACTGGCTAAAGAGGGTTACGAACCAGCCCTCGGAGCTAGGCCTCTGAGGAGAACTATTCAGCGTCTGATAGAGAATCCCCTCTCAGAGTTATTGCTTAGAGGCGACTTTAAGGAGGGAGACACCATACTGGTAACTGTAGAAGATGGGCAGATAACGTTTAAGAAGAAGACCGGTGAACCTGCCACTCCTACAGAACAAAAAGGATGAAAGACAGCCCCCCTAGAATTTCTAGGGGGGGTAATTGTTTTACACTGCACTTGATAATATTGTATGAAAGTAGTAAAATGTAACTGCAAACAGGAGGGGACATAATGAGATATCTAATCTATCTCGTAATAGCAATAATAGTTGGGGGGATAGCAAAGGTCTTTCTAAAGGATAAGTTGGTTGGTGGAATATGGGGCCTTATCATCTCTGCCTTTGTTGGAAGCTGGCTGGTAGATATCTTTCTCTCTTCGATCAGAGTCTACAATGTGAATATAATCTCTGCTATACTGGGAGCAGTTGTTTTTATATATATCTATAGTATAATTTTTATGAAGAAACAATCTTAAGGAGAGTCTGATTATGTGGGATAAATTTACTGATCAAGCAAGACGAGTGCTGACATTAGGAAGAGAAGAAGCCAGAAGACTCAACCATAATTACCTTGGGACAGAACATCTTCTCCTTGGACTCTTGGCAGAGGGGGAAGGTATTGCAGCTAAGGTGCTGAGCAGTTGGGGTATAGATCTGGGTTATGTAAGGGCTAAAGTCGAGGAATTGATAGGAAGAGGCGGAGGTATATATCTTCCTGAAATGACTCTCACCCCAAGAGCAAAACGTGCCCTGGAACTGGCATATGAAGAATCCAAATTGATGGGTCAGAACTATATTGGGACAGAACACATACTGCTGGGCCTTATAAGAGAAGGAGAAGGAGTCGCAGCAAAGATCCTAGAAAGTCTTGGAGTCACTCTGGACAAAGCCAGAAGCGAAGTCCTATACTTCTTAGGAGAAGGCAAGACTATGTTGGCAGAAAGCGCCAACAGGTCTAAGGCTAAGACTCCTCTTCTCAACCAGTTTGGTAGGGATCTGACTCAGTTAGCTAGAGAAGGGAAGCTTGATCCTGTTATCGGTAGAAATAAAGAGATAAGAAGATTGATGCAGATACTATGTAGAAGGACGAAGAATAATCCTGTACTCATAGGAGAAGCCGGAGTGGGTAAGACTGCAATAGTAGAAGGTCTTGCTCAGAAGATTGTCAAGAGAGAAGGTCCACCCATCTTGCATAATAAGAGGATTATCGCCTTAGATCTGGCTGCAATAGTGGCTGGTACAAAGTATAGGGGAGAGTTTGAAGAGAGGATGAAGCGTATCCTTGATGAGATACGCAGGGCTAATGGAGAGGTCATCCTCTTTGTTGATGAACTACACACGATGGTGGGCGCGGGAGCAGCTGAAGGTGCGATGGATGCTTCTAACATCTTAAAACCTGCTCTTGCCAGAGGAGAATTACAGTGTATCGGAGCTACCACGCTTGATGAGTACAGGGAGTATATAGAGAAGGACTCTGCTTTAGAGAGAAGATTCCAGCCTATAATAGTTGAGGAGCCATCAGTTGAGGATACCATAATGATCCTCAAGGGTATAAAGGAGAGGTACGAGGCTCACCATCAGGTAAAGATAACCGATAAGGCTATAGAGGCGGCAGCTATACTTTCAGATAGATATATAACTGAGAGACATCTCCCCGATAAGGCTATAGATCTTATAGATGAAGCTTCTGCCAAAGTAAGACTTGAGCTCTCTGAGACTCCCAGCTCCAGAAAAGAATTGGAAATAGAGCTGGAGAATGTAAGAAGAGAAAAAGAATTAGCAGTGAAAGCCCAGGATTATGAAAGAGCTGCTCAGCTCAGAGACAGAGAGAGATTTATTATGGAACAACTACAGGCTGTATCTATTGATGGCTTGGAGATAAAGCGTAGAGAACCCATAGTGACAGAAGAAGATGTTGGAGAAGTCCTCTCTCTATGGACAGGTATACCGGTTACCAAACTCCTGGAGAAAGAGGCAGAGAAGTTATTGCATATGGAGGAAGAACTACATAAACGAATAGTTGGGCAGGATGAAGCGGTAAGGGTTGTATCTGAAGCTATCAGAAGAGCTAGGGCAGGGATAAAAGACCCTAAAAGACCTATAGGTTCATTCATATTCCTTGGTCCAACTGGAGTCGGTAAGACAGAACTGGCAAGGGCTTTAGCCGAGTATCTATTCAACGACGAAGATGCACTGATCAAGATCGATATGTCCGAATATATGGAGAAGTTTGCTGTCTCAAGACTAGTGGGTGCACCTCCTGGATATGTGGGATACGAGGAAGGTGGACAGCTTACAGAAGCGGTGAGGAGAAAGCCATTTTCTGTAGTCCTCTTTGATGAGATCGAGAAGGCTCATCCAGATGTATTTAATATCTTACTGCAGATACTGGATGAAGGAAGGCTTACCGATGCTCAGGGTAGGACTGTAGACTTCAAGAATACAGTTATAATTATGACCTCCAATATAGGTAGCCAGTGGATCTCATCTACGAGTAAGATCGGCTTTAAGCAGGAATCAAATGAAAGAGAAGAGTATCAGATGATGAAAGAGAGGGTCCTAGAAGAAGTAAAACATACCTTTAGACCTGAGTTCCTAAACAGAGTAGATGAGATCATCATATTCCATCAGCTTACGAAGGAGCAGATGAAGCAGATTGTAGAATTGCTTCTGAATGACCTCAGGAAACAGCTGTTGAGTCTTGGTATCACCCTGGAGTTTACAGAAAATGCTAAGGAACAGCTTATTAAAGAAGGGTTTGATCCTCATTATGGTGCCAGGCCTCTTAAAAGGGTTATCCAGAAGAGGATAGGCAGTCCACTATCTGGGTTCGTAATAGATGGGACATTCAAAGAGGGAGATGTAGTCGTCGTAGATTATAGGGATGATTCATTCATATTTGAAAAGCGTATTCCAGTTGAAGCGGCACAGGAAGGGGCAAACTAATACAGTAACTCATTAAGAGTCTATTAGGGGCGCATCTATCTTGTAGATGCGCTTTTATTATTTTTTAGGAGGGTTCAGCCTATGGAAGATATCAAAATTACGCCGAGGGAAAGATTTATCAGGGCATTGGAGAGGAAGCCTTTAAAGGGTAGAGTTCCCCACTTTGAGCTTGTGTTTTATCTCACGATGGAGGCATTTGGAAAGGTTCATCCAAGTCACAGGAATTATTCCCAGTGGTTTCAGATGACAGAAAAGGAACGACAACTCCATAGAGAAGATATGGCTGATATTTACATAGCTACCGCTGAAAAGTATGAACATAGTGCGATATTTCTCCATCCAAATCCCGCCACTCTGGAGGAAACCATAAGACTTATAGACATAGTTAGAGAAAAGAGTGGATATAAGTATTTTCTGATGATTCATGGTGATGCTACATTTAGCATACCCTCAGGTTCAGAGATGGAGAGGTTCATCTATAGGCTAGCCGATGAGCCAGAAAAAGTAAAACAGGAGGCGGATTTTAGGGTTAATAAAGCACTAGAGATGGCTGAAATTATAGCCAAACATGGAGGCTTAGACGGTTTTGCCTTGTGTTCCGATTATTGCTTTAATACAGGACCTTTTTTGAGTCCATCTATGTTTTCTGAATTTATAACCCCATATCTTTATAAACTAACCAAGGGTTACAGAGATATGGGCTTCTATGTGATCAAGCATACAGATGGAAATATAATGCCCATATTGGATCAGCTTATTCAGACTAATCCTCACGCTCTCCATTCCTTAGATCCACAGGGAGGGGTAGATATAAAAGAGGTGAAAAGACTGGTGGGTCACAGGGTATGTCTCATAGGCAATGTCAACTGTGGACTCTTACAAACGGGAACAGAGGAAGAGGTGATCGAGTCTGTGAGATATGCCTTAAGAAATGGTATGCCAGGGGGTGGATATATATTCTCTACATCTAACTGTGTATATACAGGAATGCCACTGGAAAGATACGAGCTTATGCTTGACATATGGAGGAAAGAGGGAAACTATGAATAATTTCTTATTGGAGGTGTAAGATGGATGATTTATTCTCTGATCTTTATAGAGAGATAGAGAAGTTACCTGTAATAGATTGTCATGAGCATACAGTAGGTCCAAGAGAGGAGTTGGGAAAGAAGGAACCTATAGCTAGTCTAATTCAGGGGTATGTCCAGAGTGATCTCATCTCTGCAGGTATATCTCAGAAAGAACTTGATATCTTGAATGATGATAGTGTTGATACTGAAAAGAAGTGGGATATCTTTGAGAAGTTTTGGAAGAGGATTCGATTTACCGCCTACGGAAGAGTGACTAGAACTATAATAGAAGATCTCTATGGAGAAAAGGAGATCTCTCCAGAATCCCTTATGAGGATAAGGGATAAGTTAATACAACCGACAAGAGAGACTTACGATTCTCTCCTTGACAGAGCGAACATAAAGCTGATGCTCTCTGATGTATTAGGAGACCTAGATTCCCTTAAGAGATTTATCGAGGGAAAGTTTTTTGATTATAACAGGATCAGGTTTCTATTCTCTTTACCTCAATTCCATAATAATGTGAGGAGTTTCGACTTTCTCCAGAAGGTAGGCTCCCTTTTGGATAGGCATATAACCTCTCTTGAAGATTATTTGGAGTCTGTCTTTGAACTTATCAAAAGGGCAAAGGAGAGAGGGGTGGTAGGGATAAAGGATCAGAGTGCGTACATAAGGACTCTTGATTATCAGCTAGTTCCAAGATATGAAGCAGAGAAGCTTTTTAATAGGATACTCTCCGATCCAAGGAACTCTCTTGGCTGGCCGGAATCTAAGCCTTTAAATGACTATCTCTTCCATCAATTTATGAATTTTGCTAAAGAGTTGAATCTACCAGTCCAGATTCATACTGGACATATGGCTGGTATAAGGAACAGGATAGAGAAGACTAATGCTGTTTTGTTGACCAATATCTTTGAATTATACCAGGATGTAAAGTTTGACCTCTTTCACGGAAACTGGCCCTATATTGGTGAGATACTCTTTCTAGGGAAGAATTATCCAAATGTCCATATAGACTTGTGCTGGGTAAACATAATTGATCCAATATATAGTGAGGAACTTTATTCCAGAGCCGTATTGACTGTGCCTCACGTAAAGATCAATGGTTTTGGTGGAGATTACTTCGATGTTCCAGAGTATATAGTATGCCATTTAAAGATAGCCAGAGAAAATATGACTAGGGCTTTGGTTAGGCTTATAAAGATCAACTGGATAGATGAGGATTCTGCAGTTGAAATAGCAAGGAGCTGGCTTTTCGAAAATCCCAGAAGTTTATTCAATCTTGAGGTATAGGAGGTCTGGAGATTATGGACTGGAAGGCTAAATGGATATGGGATACCAGCGGTGAACATCCAAGAAACTACTGGTTAGCATTTAGAAAGACATTTGATAGGCCTGAGGATATTGATGATGCCGTTTTAAATATAACTGCAGACTCTAGATACGTACTCTATATAAACGGAAAGAGGATTGGCTTTGGACCAGTAAGGAGCTGGCCCTTTGAATACTCATATGATAGTTACCATATTAAAGATTATCTGCTTCCAGGGAAAAATGTTATTGCCGTCCTGGTGACTCATTTTGGGATAAGTACATTTCAATACATCGAAGGCAGAGGAGGACTTATAGCCCAACTAGACTTTTATAGAGGTGGGGATATTGTAGAAAGTTTGATAACAGATGAAAGTTGGAAAAATAAAGAACATACAGGCTTTCAGAGGGCATCGGTAAGGATAAGTTGTCAGCAGGCTTGGGCAGAGATATTCAATGCCAATAGCTTCAGTCAGGATTGGATTAATGTAGATTTTGATGATTCCCACTGGAGTCATTCTATAGAACTTGGAGGATATGGGACGGAACCATGGAAGTCATTGATACCAAGGGATATCCCTTACCTTACCGAAGAGCCTGTCTATCCAAGAAGGATCGTATCTTTAAAGGAGGTATCGCCTTTAAAGACCCATATATCTCTGGATGTAAGACCGAACTTTTTCCCTGAGGATTATTCTGCAAACCCCAAGGCATTTCTGGGCTATATAGCAACAGTTATAGAATCCCCTAAGGATATGAAGGGTAGAATAGTCTTTCCATTCGGCAAGTGGGTGAGTGTATATGGGAGATTTAAGTTAAATGGAAAAGTCTATGAGGTTAGAAACGAGAATGAGATAGAGGTTGAACTAAAATCTGGAGAGAATCTCTTCTTGATGGATATCAGTGGAAGATACCATGAATTCTTCGTCCATATGGGATTTGACTTTGAGGAGAAGTTATCCTTTAGATCTCCTATATTTGATAACTTTGAATTTGTTACCATAGGACCCTTTGATAAGAAAGATATATTGCTTATTGGTAAACCGGTGGATTACTCTCTTAGAGAGACCCAGGAGTACAGGGACATCTGGAATATCAATAGTGCCGAGGAATTGTACAGATATAGAGAATTTGTAAAACCAATCTTTCGGGAACATACGTGTAAAGAAAATGTCTATACATTATCGACAGTAAAGAAGGTCCTGAAAGAATATGATATTCCTGTTGATTTTCATAATCTCGTCATCCCTAATGAGACATACACCCTCATTAAAGGGTCAGATGGTGATGTGGAGTTTATAGTAGATTTTGGGAGAGAGTTATCTGGTTTTGTTGAGTTTGATATAGATAGTCCCAAGGCTGTTATTTTAGATCTCTACTTCTTTGAAAGTATGCATAATGGCACTATTGAGAATACCAATGGACTGAACAATACCCTCAGATATATAACAAGGGAGAGTAGACAGACATATCGATCCTTTATAAGGAGAGGTTTCAGATATGTTATGGTGACAGTAAGAAACCTGAAGGGCTTCCTGAAGTTCTATTCTATTAAGAGTCATCTTTCTACATATCCAGTTGCTCACCTGGGATCTTTTTATTCCAGTGACTATCTCCTAAATCGTATATGGGAGATATCTCAGCACACAGAGAGGTTGTGTATGGAGGATACATATGTGGACTGTCCGGCATACGAGCAAACCTTTTGGGTTGGGGATTCAAGGAACGAGGCTCTTATAAACTATTATACCTTTGGGGCTTATCCCCTCTCAAAGCGTTGTCTTAAGCTGGTTCCAAAGTCTCTCTATAGAAGCATCCTTCCTGAATCACAGGTTCCTAGTGGTTGGCAGAATATTCTGACCGCATGGACTTTGTTCTGGATGAGTGCCTGTAAGGAGTATTATATATTTACAGGAGATAGAGACTTTTTAAATGATATCTATCCTTCTCTTATGGAGACTGCCAGAAATTTTGAGAGATTTATTAATGAAGATGGGTTATTGGAGATAACTGCCTGGAATATGCTGGATTGGGCTCCTATGGATACACCAGATAGTGGCGTGGTTACCCATCAAAATGCACTCCTTGTGAAGGCTCTAAAAGATGTGGCATACATATCTGAAGTCTTGGGTAAGAAAGAAGATATGGACTATCTTTTGAGGTTCGCTGATAATTTAAAAGATGCTATAAATAGACATCTCTGGGATGAAGAGCATAAGGCTTATATAGACAGTATCCACAGTGATCGACAGAGGTCCAAGGTCATAAGTCAGCAGACAAATACCATAGTCTATTTATGTGACTGCGCAGAAGGTGAAAGAAAACAGCTCTTAGAAAGCTATATTATCAATCCTCCAGAGCACTTTGTTAAAATAGGAAGCCCATTTATGTCTTTCTTCTATTTTGAAGCCCTAACTAAGATTGGTAGGATCGATAAGATCTTAGAGAGTATAAGAAGGGACTGGGGGTTAATGCTAGATTATGAAGCTACAACCTGCTGGGAGACATTTATTGGTTTCCTAAAAGACAGACTAACGAGGAGTCATTGTCATGCATGGTCCAGCGCCCCTGCCTATTTCTTACCAGCCTATATATTGGGGGTAAGGCCTATGGAGCCTGGTTTTAGAAAGGTATTGATTCAGCCTGATCTCTGTGGTTTAAAATGGGCTAAAGGGACTATCCCTACTCCTTATGGAATCATAGAGATCTCTCTTAAAGAAGAGAATGATTACATAGATGCGACACTAAATTTACCCGAAGGGGTAGAGGTTGAGATAGTTCCCCCTGTCGGGAAGAGAATGTTATTAAACGGCAAGGAGATATAGGGAAATCTATTGAGTAATATTATAGAGGACTTTTTTAAGTTCAATAGTGTGGAAGAGGCTGAGAATCTACAGAGGTCTCTATCTCAGAGGGTCATCCTTGATGATAGGTTCTCAGCCTTAAGGTTTATTGGTGGGGTAGATACGTCCTTTTCCAGAGATGGCAGAGTGGCATCGGTCATAGTTATAATGAGATTTGAGACCCTGGAGCTTGTCGAATTTTCATATTATTCTACAGAGGAGGATTTCCCCTATATCCCTGGGTTTTTGAGTTTTAGGGAGGGTCCTACTATTATAAAGGCTTGGGAGAGATTAAATATAAAGCCAGACATATTGCTTGTAGATGGACAGGGCTATGCCCATCCCAGACATCTGGGTATCGCTTCCCATCTCGGAATAGCATTGGATCTCCCAACTATAGGTTGTGCCAAAAGTATCTTGGTCGGAAGGTATGAAGAACCAGGCTCTTCAAAAGGAAACTGGAGCCCGATATTCTATAGGGGTGAGATGGTAGGGGTGGCTTTAAGGACAAAAGATAGTGCTAAACCTCTGTTTGTTTCTCCTGGCCATAAGGTATCTTTTGAGTCTTCTATAGAGATAGTTCTCAGATCTGTAACAAGCTATAGACTTCCAGAGCCCCTAAGATATGCCCATCGGTACAGCAAATCTATATTGAAGGAGGCTAGAGATAGAATATGAACAGACGAGTAATTGTAATTTTTATAGTTTTTGGATTGATTTTGAGTACTTCAGGTATTACTGGTAATACCAGGATTCCTGACTTTCCCAAGGGGAAGTTAAAGATCTATGATGGGGATAAGGAACTTATAATTCCGATAGAGATAGCAAATAGACCTGAATTGTGGAGTTTCGGCTTAATGTTCAGGGAAGACATCCCCTGGGAATATGGTATGCTCTTTATCTTCCCAAATGAAGAAAGTGGCGGATTTTGGATGAAAAACACCTATATTCCACTGGACATAGCATTTATCGATTCTGATAAGACAATATTCAGCATACAGAGAATGCTACCCTGTAGCGATGATAATTGTCCTGTATATTATAGCCCAAAGCCATATAGATATGCCTTAGAGGTAAAGGCTGGCTTTTTCGAAAGGTTCGGATTTAAGGAAGGTAGTAAGATCAAGGTCCTTTTTTAAGGAGGAGCGTATGGATGTTTCTGTCGTAGGAGAACTCAATGTGGATATTATAATGAGAGGGATAAATGGATTTCCAGAATTGGATAAAGAGAAGTTGGCGGAAGAAGGGAGAATTACTCTAGGAAGCTCTTCTGCTATATGCGCTGTTGGACTCTCAAGGCTTGGAGCCAGAATAAACTTTATTGGGGCACTTGGAGATGATATACTGGGAGAGTATATACTGAGATTCCTGAGCAATGAAAGGATAAATACTCTCAGAATAAGGAGACAGGCTAATTTTAATACTGGTTTTACAGTTTCTCTGACTTATCCGGAGAATAGAGCCCTAATAACATATACCGGGATTATGGAGTATTTTACCGTTACCGATGAGGACATAGATTTTATAACCTCCAATTCAAACCATTTACATATATCCTCTTTCTTTCTCCAGAAGAGATTACAGCAGGATATAAAGCATCTATTTACCGAAGTCAAGGAGAAAGGGCTTACTGTATCTCTTGATCCTGGCTGGGATCCGGAAGACAGAAATTGGCTTAAACTTAAGGAACTTTTCCCTTTGGTTGATATACTATTTTTAAATGAGGTGGAGGCTAAAAGACTTTACAACAGCATTTATGATAAAGATGAAGATATAGATACTATAGCGGATAGCCTCTCCAAAGAGATTAATCTACTGGTTATAAAACTTGGGGAAAGAGGTGCATTAGCGGTAAAAGATGGTAAAAAGTACTACAGGGGAGGATTTAAAGTCGATGTTGTAGATACCACTGGTGCAGGCGATGCCTTTAATGCTGGATTCCTCTACGGAAGGCTCAATAACTACGATATAGATAGATGTCTACTGATTGGAAATGCCTGTGGAGCCTTATCCTGTACCGGTATAGGTGGAACAACAAATCTTCCCACACTGAAGAGATTGAAGGAATTTATTGAAAGCTTCCTTGATTGAGATTCTCAAGTCCCGGGTAAGTACAGGGCCAGAAATTTTGACAACTTTTCTTATTTTTGCTATACTTTTTACTAAAGATGCTGAATTCCTCCTATAGGGAGGAAACGGGGGACCCAAACTGTGGGGTGAATTCTGTTTCGCAGATAGGGAACCCTTCTTCCCGAACCCGTCAGCTAACCCCGTAAGCATAGAAGGGAGTGATTTAATGAATACTGAAGTTCCTACTTTTTGTGTATTAGGGGCGGGTCATGGTGGCCAGGCTCTTGCAGCTCATCTATCTCTTCTTGGGTTTGATGTAAGTCTCTATAACAGAACTTACGCTCGTATTAAACCTATTTCTTTCTTAGGTGGTATAAATGTTGAGGGAGAGATAAAAGGTTTTGCAAAGCTCAGTTTAATAACAAGTGATCTTAAAGAGGCAATTAAGGGAAGAGAGATACTTATGTTCGTAGTTCCAGCATTTGCTCATAGACCTCTTGCTGAAGCTATAGCGCCATATTTAGAAGATGAACAGAAGATAGTGTTAAATCCTGGAAGGACAGGGGGAGCATTAGAAGTAAGGAATGTCCTGAAAGAAAAGGGTGTTAAGAAAGATGTCTTAATAGCGGAAGCTCAGACTTTTATTTATGCTTCAAGATCAGAAAACCCAGGACAGGTAAGAATATTCAGGATAAAAAATGCTATTCCGGTGGCAGCGATTCCTGCTTATCGAACGACAGAAATAATTGATAGACTAAAGATGGCTCTTCCTCAATTTATTCCAGGGGATAATGTGCTAAATACTAGCCTAGATAATATTGGTGCTATATTTCATCCAGCATTAACAATTCTAAATGCTAGTCGTATTGAGAGTACAAGGGGTAATTTCCAGTACTATGTAGAAGGTATAACTCCTTCTATATCTCTGATTTTAGAAGAAATGGATAAAGAGAGAATATCTGTTGCTTCTGCCCTTGGAATAAGAAGTCTCACTGCTAGAGAATGGCTATATATAGCATATGACGCTGTTGGCAAGACACTTTATGAGGCTATGCAGAATAATGAAGGCTATAAAGGTATTATGGCTCCTCCTACTTTAGATACAAGATATATAGAAGAAGATGTGCCAATGAGTCTTGTGCCGATAGCCTCTTTAGGTGATATGCTTGGAGTACCTACACCAACCATTAAAGCTATTATTCATCTCGCTAATATAGTACATAGGTGTAATTATTGGGAAAGTGGGAGGACAGTAGAGAGATTAGGAATTGCCGGTTTTTCTGTAAAAGAGATTATTCGTTTGGTTATGGAGGGGGAATGATATGATGAGGATAGTTGCATGTTCTATAGAGCCATGTATTCATAATGCAGGGATATTTAACTTTTTGAATATAGCTGAAAGACTTGGATACGAGGCTATATTTCTAGGTACATCTTTAAGTTTAGATGAATTGCTTTTGAAGATAGAAGAGTATAAACCTGATCTTGTGGGTATAAGTTTCAGACTCACTCCGGAGGTAGCTAGGAGTATCTTTTCTAGGTTAAAAGAAAAGATCGGGAGTAAAAATATTTCTAGTCGATTTATCCTTGGTGCCACTCCTTCGGTGGCTAAAGTGGCAGAAGAATTTGGTATATTTGATGCTATATTTACTGGAGGAGAGTCTCCTGTAGAAGTTGTAGCTTATCTAAAAGGAGAAGGAGTAATACGTAGGATTTCTTATCCTCAAAATCTTTTAGAGAGGATAGAAGTAAACAGACCATATCCAATATTAAGACATCATTTTGGTCTCCCAAATCTTGAAGATACTATTAAGGGTGTGAAAGAGATAGCTGAAGCAAAAGTTCTTGATGTAATATCCATAGCTCCTGATCAGAATACTCAGGAAAGTTTCTTTAGACCAGAAGAGATGAAAGAAGAACTGACAGGGGCAGGAGGGGTTCCTATTTAGAAAAAGAGAAGATCTGGAAAAGATATACGAGGCCTCTAGGACAGGGAATCTTCCGCTACTTAGGTGTTACAGTGGTACCAGGGATCTTATTAAGTGGGCAGAATTACTTCAGGAAACGATTAGAAATGCTTGGGCCGCTATACCCTTATGTTGGTATAGTGTTTTAGACAGGAGATCAAATCGCTCTTTAGTAGAGGCTATAAGAGAAAATCAGATAACTATGCGTTGGCATGCAGAGAGAGGTATACCCGTAGAGGTTAATGAAGCTCATCAATGGGCTCTTAGGGAGGCCCCTGATGTAGTGACTGTAGTTTCTGCTTTTTTGGCCGGATATAATGCCAAAGCTATGGGGGTAAAACACTATATAGCTCAACTTATGTTGAATACTCCTCCTTCTACATCTGGAAAGGCAGATTTAGGAAAGATGTTGGCAATCCTAGAACTTCTTTCCTCTTTAGAAGATGAAGACTTTAAAGTGTATAGACAGATTCGGACAGGATTAGCAAGTCTATCATCAGATATGTTGGTAGCTAAGGGGCAATTAGCAAGTTCTATTCAGCTAGGTCTTACTTTATCTCCACATATTGTCCATGTGGTAGGATTCTCAGAAGGGGATCATTCTGCTACTTCTAGTGAAGTTATTGAGAGTTGTAAGATAGCTCAAGGTGTTATAAGGAACTTTTTGTTAGGATTCCCGAATCTTCTAGCTGATGAAGAGGTCATTGCAAGAAAGAATCATTTGGTAAGAGAAGCTAAGATACTCCTTTCGGCTATAAAAAGTCTAGGGGTATTAGACAAAGACCCATTGATAGACCCGGAGGTCATAGCAAAGGCTATCAAGATTGGTCTATTAGATGCTCCTCACCTTAAGGGTAACCCGTCTGCCTGTGGAGAGATAAAAACACGGATAATAAATGGTGGTTGCGAGGTAGTTGATGATAAGGGAAGGACTATAAAAGAGGAAGAAAGAGTGGGAAAGATACTGAAAGACTATGCAAAAGTGTATTTTGGTCTATAATAGATATAGAGATCTAATCACTTCAAGTGGGACGGTATACTATATAAAAGAAGCTCTTGAGTCTTTAGACTATGATGTTAAGGTTATCCCTTTTGATAGAGATTTTATCAATCAGATAAGTGATGTCAATATTGTGTTTAACTATTATACTTCTGCGAATTTCTTTCAATGTTTGGTTCCATTAATTTTAGAGTGGCTAAATATTCCTTACACTGGTTCTAGATTTATCACTCAAGTTTTGGCTATGGATAAAGAGTATACGAGCATATTACTGAAAAGTTATAAAATTCCTGTTCCAGCTTTTTCTGTTGTTAGAGATTTAAAATGTCTACAAGATATACCATCTTTTCCTTTAATAGTAAAACCTGCTCTGGGAGGTTCCAGCGAAGGTATCACTAAAGAATCAATAGCAAAAGATGCTGATGGTCTGAGATTAGCAGTTGAATCGCTATTTTCTAAGGGTTTTAAAAAGGTAATGATCTCTTCCTTTATAGAAGGGGAGGAAATTACAGTAGGAATAGTTGGTAGTAATCCTCCAATTGTTATTGGTATCCTGAAGACTTGTATAGAGCCAGATCAGATTCTTACTAGTAAGCTAAAAGAGGCTTTAAAAGTATATGATGAAAGAATAGTCCCTTACAGGGGGAAAGCTTACGAAAGGATAACTAAGATAGCTTTAACAACTTATGATATATTAGGTTGTAGAGGATGTGCTCGTATAGATATAAGGCTTAGCTTAGAGGGAACCCCTTACGTTATAGATATAAATACTATACCAGGACTTCATCCGGAATATAGTTATTTACCTAGAATGGCAGAGGAATTTGGATTAGGATACAAAGGCTTAATAAAAGCTATAATGGATGATAATTAGGAGAAGTCGCCTTGTGTTTAGGCGATCTTCTCCTCCGTAGAATCGGCTAAACTGCTAACTCGGCAGGTTCAACTGCCTTGTCAAGATAGCATCTATTTGTTCTACACTTTCCATATGTATGTTCTATAATCTCATCTTTAAAATATTTTATTGCAGATGCTATTGGCATTATGTAAGATTGACCTAATGCACAGAAGCTGGTCTGCTGCATATAAAGTGCCATATCCATCAATTTATCTACTATATCTGGTCCACTGTTGTTTATACTATTTATAAGGTTATAGATCTTTTCTCCACCAACCCTACATGGTACACACTTTCCGCAGGATTCTCTTCTAAAGAATGCCACTACAGATCGAAGTACATCGACTATACAGGTAGAATCATCCATTATAAGGATGGCTCCAGAACCCAGGGTTGCATTTAGTGGTCTAAGACTGTCGAAGTCCATAGGAACATCCAGCGCATCTTCCCCTAGAAGGGCTCCAGCAGTTCCACCTACCTGGGCTATCTTAAATCTACCCGATCTCATACCTCCACCATAACCATAAATTATCTCTCTCAGGGTAACTCCCATAGGTACCTCTATTAGTCCGGCGTTTACTATGTGTCCTAATATAGTGTAGACCTTAGTCCCAGGTGATTTTTCTGTTCCAAAGCTTCTAAACCAGGCTGATCCATTCTGTATTATACTTGGCACATTGGCAAGTGTCTCTACATTATTTATTACTGTGGGTTTCCCCCATAAGCCTGCATCAGTAGGATATGGAGGTTTAAATCTGGGTTCTCCCCTTTTACCCTCTAGAGACTCTATCAGAGCGGTCTCCTCTCCACATATGTAAGCTCCAGCTCCCTTCTTTATAGAAAGGTTAAAGCTGAAATCTGTTCCAAATATGTTATTCCCAAGAAATCCGTACTCTTTAGCCTGCGAAATTGCCTTTTCTAATCTCTCTATCGATAGTTCATATTCGCCTCTAACATATATGTAGCCCCTTTCTGCACCAACCGCATAACCAGCTATTATCATACCCTCAATAACTCTATGGGGATCACCTTCTAGTATAAGCCTATCTTTAAATGTTCCAGGTTCTCCCTCGTCTGCATTGCAGATTATATATTTAGGACTTCCCTTTGCCTTAGAAGCCAGCTCCCACTTCAGTCCGGTTGGGAATCCAGCCCCACCTCTTCCTCTTAGGCCAGAATTCTTTATCTCCTGTATTATATCTTGGGGTTTCATCTGTAGAAGTGCCTTTCCAAGCGCTTCATATCCGCCAACCCCAATATACTCTTCAATAGATTCTGGATTAATAAGTCCCACATTCTTCAATACTATACGGGGTTGTTTAGACACATCAAATTTTGTTGGTTCTTTGACCACTACACTTGGAGGTGTTGTCTGAGCCATAAGTCTCTTTACAGGACGTCCCTTAAGCAGATGTTCTTCAACAATGACAGGCACATCATCAAGTTTAACATTTCTATAGTATATCCCTTCTGGATAGATTACCATCACTACACCATCACTGCTGGTTCCTAATGAGCCTGTTTCTAGTACCATTACTTCTTCTTGAAGTCCTCTTTTTTCTATCTCTTTTACCAATGCCTGCATTACCTCTCTGGCACCAGCAAGTATTGATGAAGCATCTATTCCTATAAGGATATGACTTCTTACTATCATATCTCTCCCTCTCTTTCTCTAAAGGAGTTTATAATCTCAACTGCCCTTTCTGGCGTAAGATTACCAAAGGCTTCTTCATTTACCATCATAGCTGGAGCAACTCCACATATCCCTAAGCAACTGACCTCTTCCAGTGTAAATAAGCCATCTTCCGTTGTCTCTCCTATCTTTATTCCTAATACTTCTTCTAGAGTCCTTATTATCTCCTCTGCCCCCTCTACATGGCAAGGGGTAGATGCACATACCCTTACTATATACTTACCTCTAGGTTTTGTACTGAAGAGTCCATAGAAGGTGGCAGTTTCGTATACCTTACTTGGAGATAAGCCCAGATACCTAGCAACACCTTCTATATCCTCTTTAGAGAGGAACTGATTTGGCTTTGAGTCCTGTAATTCGTGAAGGATCAGGAGAATATTTTCCCTTTTTGGTTCGTATTTTGACAGTATTTCTTCTATATTCATTCCACGCCTCCTAAACTTAGGAATTTATTTCCTAGTCTATATTAATAGATAAACCTCTCATAGTCAAGCTTACAGGGATTATAAAAAATTAAGGCCCTGGAATTTACTCCAGGGCCTATTCTTTTCCAGGTTAAGCTACCTTAAGACAGTTACATTTGCTGCTTGCGGTCCCTTTTCTCCCTGGACAACGTCAAACTCGACCTTCTGTCCCTCTTCTAAGGTTCGATAGCCTTGGCCCTTAATGGCTGAATAGTGGACGAACACATCGCCACCATCGTCTCGGGTAATGAATCCATACCCTTTCTGTGCGTTGAACCACTTAACTTTACCTGTTACCATTACAAATACCTCCTAAAAATTTTAAAACTGGACTCTTCGTCCAGGAAACATTATACACCCCTTTTATGATATTGTCAACAGTTCGACGTTCCTCAAAATTGGTGGATGAGGCAAGATAATAGAATTGAAGGGGGGGAGATGAACATCTCAACATCTCCCCCCCAACTCCTTTAGTCGCTACTCTCTTCCTCCTCAGTTGCTTCTTCCTCAATTGATTCTTCTACAGCTTCCCCTTCAGGAGGCATAATTACTCCGTCTATTATGTGGATTATCCCGTTACTTGCCTTTATGTCAGCCTTTACTATCTTTATTGTGTCGTTAATTACCACATCCTTACCCTCCTTCTTGACAGTTATCGTTCCTCCATCAGTATAGACCTCTCCACTTTCTACCAGCTGACTTGCAGTAAGCCCCTCAGTTGATATTATGTGACAACTGACAATGCTATAGACCTTATCTGTGTCCCCCTCGTCAATGGCAGACTTTAAATCACTGGCTGACTGGTCCTGAGGTGCAAGGACAGTGATTGGTCCCTCACCAGTCAAGGTATCGGTCAGTTCTGCCATCTCAACTGCCTTTAGAAAGATCGACAAGTTCTTCTGTGCCTTCAGGGTGTCCAGCACATTTTTCGTCTGGGCGAATGCGGTGTTAAGCGCTAAGGATGCACCCAGAAGTACCGCTAAACTCACTAAAAACACCTTAGATAATCTTTTCATAAAATCCCTCCCCTCTAGATTTATTTATGTTTGTAGTAATTATATAATAAAGATGTAAAGATATCAAGAAATTTATAATATAATACAATAAATTAGCTGAAAGCCTCTTTTAAGGCATTATCGAGGTCCTCTATCAAGTCATCGGCAGATTCTAATCCTACCGACATCCTTACAAGCTGTGGGGAAAGTATTACTCCGTCGGCTCTATCTTTAGAAAATCCATATTTCCCGGGAAATACCAAGCTTTCGTATCCTCCCCAGCTTACAGCTATGGTAAATAGCTTGAGACTATCTATAAATTTCCTTAACTCTTTTTCTCCTCCGTCTAACTCAAAACTCATTAGACCACTGAATCCTCTCAGTTGTGATACAGCTAGTTGGTGGTAGGGATTTGTAGGCAATCCAGGATAATTTACCTTTATTACCCTGGGATGCTCATCTAGAAACCTTGCTATCTTCATAGCATTACTCTGATGCATTTCCATCCTGGCAGGAAGAGACCTTAATCCCCTAAGGACTAACCATGCTTCAAATGGGCCTATGACTCCTCCAAGTAGATGCAGTTCTCTATTGATTCCGTTCATCAATTCCCTGTTTGTTATCACCAAACCTGCTACGACATCGCTATGCCCACCGAGATATTTACTCGCAGAGTGGACTACTATGTCTATTCCATACTCTATGGGATTCTGGAAATAAGGAGTTGCCCATGTATTATCTATAACTGTATAGATACCATTCTCTTTAGCTATTCTGGCTATAGCTCTAAGATCAAAGACTTCAAAGAGAAAACTGTTAGGGCTCTCAAGATATATCAACTTTGTATTAGGTCTGATAGCAGACTTTATAGCCTCCAGATCTCTTCCATCCACAAAAGTTGAGGACACATTGAATCTATTTAGATAATTGCTGATAAACTCATAGGTAGGATTGTACACTCCCCTTAGGCATAGTATATGGTCTCCTGATCTTACCAGGGATAGTATACTAGATGTTATTGCTCCCATCCCTGAGGAAAATGCTCTGCAGGCTTCTCCTTTTTCTAACATAGCTATCTTAGCTTCCAGTATCTTTATAGTGGGATTTCCACCCCTGGTATATACAAATTTATCTATTTCGCCTTTCTGATATTCTTCTACTTCCTCATATGAAGAAAACGCAAAATTCGATGCCTCAAATATAGGCGGAGCTATAGCTCCAAGGAATCTTTGATAGTCTTCTCCGTAATGTTCTATGTCAGTTTTGATACCTCTCTGCACAGGGTCCTCCTTTCCTATCTTAAGAAGTCTTCTCTCTGTGGGGTAAAGACATCAAGCACAATAGAATTATCCTCCAGCGCCTCTGCACTATGTGGGGCGTTGGATGGTATATAGAGACTTTCTCCAACCTTCAACAACTTCTCTTCGTTATTCACTATAAACTTGAAGCTTCCGGATAATATATAACTTATCTGCTCATGATAATGTGTATGAGTCTCTGCTTTTGTTCCCTTAGCAGGGAAGGTATTTCTAGTAAGCATAAGGCTTCCGCCTCTCGCTAATATTTCTCTAACTATTCCCATACCTGTTACCTCCTAAATTTAAGTAATTTTCTGTTCCTGTTCTATTCTACTACATATATCAACAGTAATCTCAGATTCTTTTGACTTGAATATTTCCGAAGAATATGGTAAATTTTAGTCTACACTATGGGTGACATTTGGAAAGTAGTCTGCCATATGGGGAGGAATTAGATCTTGGATTACATAGAAGTTATATTGAAGTTTATCCTGGCAATCATTCTTGGTGGGATAATAGGCTGGGAGAGAGAGACGGTAAATAAGCCGGCAGGGTTGAGGACCTACATTATTATCTGCCTTGGTGCTACTCTTATTACCATAGTATCTACAACTCTTCAAGGCTCGGATCCTGGTAGAATAGCGGCACAGATAGTTTCAAGTTTGGGAGTACTGGGCGGAATAGTGGTTTTTAGAGAAGGACAGCATATTGTAAGAGGTATAACCACTGCAGTAAGTATGTGGTTTATGGGTGGAGTTGGTGTAGCTATAGGGGCAGGGAAATATTTCCCTGCAATTGTCTCCACACTTGCTGTTTATATAATACTGGTCTTTCTCAAATCCTTAGAGGGCAAGGTCCTTGGCCATGGAAGAGGGAAGGTCCTCAATATAAGGGCAAAAAATAGACCTGGACTTATTGGGGATATAGGCAAGGTGCTTGGCTCTTATAATGTAGACATTGTAGACATAAAGCTTCAGATAGCAGAAGATATTGCAGATATAACTTTACAAGTTGCCTCTCCCGAGAAATTTGAACCCTCATCGATGTTAAATGAGATTCAAAAACTGGAAGATGTAAAGTCCATCAGGTGGGATTAACTATACTACAGCATTTTTCCATCTACCTCTTCTGAATCTGGCTAGATATAGTAGTCCCCTTATAGCAAAGTCTGTACATACTGCTATCCATACTCCGTATATGTTTAGATTGAAGAGTCTATCTAGAAGTATAGCCAGTGTAAGTCTAAATCCCCAGATACCTATAAATGTGGTTATGGTTACATATATGATATCGCCTGCCCCTCTAAGCGAAGAAGAGATCACCGATACTAAACAGAGAAAAGGCAGAGAGAGTGATAATATCTTAATGGCAAAATTTCCTATCCTTATTATCTCAGGGTCTGATGAATAAATTGATACAAGCTGTCTTGAAAAGCTGAAGCTCATACTACCAAGGATGCATATGAGGATCAGGCTCATCTTCAAGATTCTCCTTACATACTCCTCTGCCAGATGAGGTTTTAATCCCCCAAGACTCTGTCCTACCAGAGTTGTAGCTGCCATAGAAAAACCCCATACGGGCATAAAAGAGATCGAATTTATGGACATTCCTATCTGATATACAGCTATGGCTGCCGTTCCCATCCCAGATATTATCACCTGAAGCAGTAAGAATCCTCCCTGCATAATAAATTGCTCCAACGCAGCAGGGATTCCCACCCTGAGCATCCTCTTTATGATAGGAAGGTTAAAAGAAAACCCTTTTATAAATTCCGCAGGTATGATCTTATTCCTTAATAGGGAAATAAGTATAGCTATACCGCCTATTGCCCTGGCTATAGAGACTGCAATCCCGGCTCCTACAAGTCCCATAGGTCTTATCGTTAAGATGTTTGTATGTACTCCAAATATAAGGATAAGACTCAGGATGACATTGATAATATTAACTATATATGCAACCTTCATTGGGGTTTTAGTATCACCTGCTCCTCTAAGCACACCACTTACTATCGTATTGATTAATAGGAGTGGAAAGGAGTATAAGGTGATTCTGAAATATATCAGTGCCAGACTGATGACTCTTCTATCTGCTTGAGAAAAGAGGAGATTAATTATTCTACCGGCAAAGATATAACATAGTATAGTTACAAATATGGAAGAGACAATAGCTATAGCTAATGACTGTTTTACAGCCTCCCTGGCTCCTTTCAGATTCTTTTCCCCTATTAACCTTGCAACAAGAACCGTGCTTCCTGTAGATAAAGCAGTAAATAGGGCTAGTATAAAATTGGTAAGTATATTGATGAGTCCTACTGCAGAAAGTGCCTCTTTACCGATTCTCCCCATAAATATGGTAGATACCACACCTACCACCATAATAAGTATCTGTTCCAGGGTGGCAGGGATAGCCAGTTTTAATATGTTACTCCTTAAAACTTCGTCACTTAACTCTGTAACTGCATCCAGACAGGTTTCTATGCCAGTTATGGCGCCAGCATCTTTCTTCAACTTCAGCCTCTTCAGGTTAAAGACTTAATCGACAGATAAATTATATCATAGACAAAGAGAGGCATATAGTATTATAATTTTAGGTATTAAAGAATCTTAAAGAAAGTAGGTGGTTAAGAAGATGAGAATCCTAGCAGTTGGTGCTCATCCGGATGATTTGGAACTTCTGTGTGCAGGGACTCTTGCGAAGTACAGTAAACAAGGGCACACCGTAATTATGGCGCATATGTGTAAGGGGGACAAGGGACATTTTACTATTCCACCTGAAGAACTCTCAAGGATAAGAGCTGAAGAGGCTAAGAAATCGGCAGAGCTTATAGGAGCTGAAGTTATATCTGGAGGATTTCCGGATCTTGAACTTTTTATAAATGAAGATGCCAAGAGAGTAGCGGTTGATATTATAAGAAAAGCAAAGCCTGATATCATCATAACCCACTATCCAGAGGACTATATGGCTGACCATATTAATACCTCTAAACTTATAATAGATGCTAGCTTTACAGCCACTCTTCCCCACTTTAAGACTGAATTCCCCCCTCACAACATCATTCCTCCGATCTTTTTTATGGATACGTTAGCTGGGATTAATTTCTTACCTACCGAATATGTTGATATTACAGAGGAGATGGAGATAAAAGAAAAGATGCTCCTCTGTCATCAATCTCAGTATATATGGTTGAGGGACCACGACCATATAGATTATATAGATTTTATGAAGACCCTTTCAAAGTTCAGAGGTGTCCAGTGTGGAGTAACATATGCCGAGGGATTTAGACAGTATCAGGTCTGGGGTAGAGTAACCCCTAAGAGACTTTTACCATAATAAGGAAGGAGGAAAAGTAAGATGAGTTCATTTAACTATGATTTGGCTTCGTTTTTACCATTCAGAGATAAGGAGGTCTGTGAACGTGTAAGAAGAATAAAAAAGGAGGATTTGCCAAATCATCCAAATCCCGATTTTAAGATAAGGATAATAGAAGAGCCTCAACAGTTCTATTTGGAGTTTGCTTTAGATATTGTAAGAAGGATAAAGGAATCTCTGGAGGCTGGAAAGAGGCTTGTTGTTATCTTTCCAGTCGGTCCTATGCCGCAGTATCCTATAGCTGCCAGAATAATAAATGAGTTGAGATTATCCTGTAAACATGTCCATTCTTTCAATATGGATGAATATGCCGATCAAGATGGAAATACCGCTCCTATAAGTTGGGAGGGTTCTTTTCAGAGGGCAATGATGGAAAACTTTTGGGGGCTTATAGATGAAGATTTGAGACCCCCGATGTCTCAGATTCATTTCCCAACTTCTGATGTACTTAAAGATTATGGGAAGATGATAGAAGACCTAGGAGGTGCAGATGTCTGCTATGGAGGTATAGGCTGGTGTGGCCATATAGCCTTCTGGGAGGCTCATCTGGGTTATGAGTTTGGGGATGACCTTGAAAGTTACAAGAAGGCAGGACCAAGGATAGTAGAACTTCACCCTATGACAATAATGCAGAATGCTCTGCATTCATTTTCGGGTGACTGGTCGTGGGTACCACCAAAGGCGGCGACAATAGGCCCTGCACAGATACTGGGGGCAAAAGAAAGGAGTTTTTGGCTCGATGGATACCTCGGTGGGGGGATTTCCTGGCAGAGATTTATAGCGAGATTAGTTGCCTACGGGCCAGTAAATACACTGGTTCCTGGTTCTATACTACAGACTGCACCTACCACTTATACACTTCTTGGGGGTGTAGCGGAAGACTGTAAGATCTCAATGAGATGAGATCTCTGGAGGATATAAGATGGGTTCTAAAGTAGCAGTATTGGAATGTCAACAGTACGATAAGGATATAATAAAGACAGTCATCCTTAGAGGATTTGACTTTATAGGAAGACCAGAAGTAAAGAACAGACGTGTTCTTCTAAAACCGAATCTCCTTATGCCTGCTGAGCCCCATTATGCGGTAACAACTCATCCTGCCTTAGTAGAAGCCGTAGGTGAGGTCCTGTTAGACTTTGGGGCAAGGGAGGTCTTAGTTGGAGATAGTCCGGGAAATGCATTATCAGATATAGAGAATCTTTATAAAGGGACAGGGATTTCATCTCTAGCTGAGAAGGAGGGATTCAGACTTGTCAATTTTTCTAAAGAGGGAATAGTTGAAGTAGAAAATCCTGGTGGAGTGGTTCCCAGTATACCTTTGAGTAAGGTTATAAAAGATGTAGATTACATAGTAAACTTACCGAAACTTAAGACTCATAACTTTACTCTGATAACATGTGCTATAAAGAATACATTCGGAACTATACCAGGGTTTAATAAATCTAAGTTCCATTCGATAGCGCCGAGCCCAAGAGAATTTTCAAGGCTTCTGGTAGAGATATACCGTGCTGTAAGTCCAGCGCTCAATATCGTTGATGCTGTAGAGGGTATGGAGGGAGATGGTCCCTCTGGAGGCGCCCCTAAAAGGTTTAATAGGATTTTGATGGGTTATGATGGGGTATCGGTAGATGCTATCGGAGGATGGATGCTGGGTTATGCCCCCAACGAGATATACACTACAAGGATAGCAGGGGAGATTGGGCTTGGAGTTTCTAATTTAGAAGACATAGAAATCTTTGGTAGCAGGTTGCAAGAACTCTTCGGCTCTGATGTAAAGAAGGTAACTACGGTCTACAATATTATGGAAAGGATATCTTCCCCTATTTTGAGTCTACTTTCCAAAAGATTGGTGAAACTTATCAGGATATATCCCGAGATAGATGATACCAAGTGTATAAGATGTGGGATATGCCTTAGGAGTTGTCCTAGAGGGGCTATTAGTAAAGCTGGTGATAGGATGTTAATAGACTATAAAAAGTGTATCTCCTGTTACTGCTGTCATGAACTATGTCCTCAGAGAGCTATACGTATAAAAAAGAATAGATTAGCGGATATACTTTGGCTAGCCAGAGATTCTAACTAGGAGGCGAGGGAAATGTCCAGTTTAGAGATTGTAGAAAGGATAAAAGAGTTAGCCAAAAGAAAGGATGCGGTCATACTTGCTCACAACTATACTAGACCTGAGATTCAGGATATAGCTGATTTCGTTGGAGATTCTTTAGAACTAAGTAGAACTGCATCCAGACTTTCTTCAAAGGTCATCGTATTCTGCGGTGTTCACTTTATGGCAGAGACTGCTTATATACTCTCTCCAGATAAAGTAGTCCTGATGCCGGATCCTCTTGCAGGATGTCCAATGGCAGATATGATTACTGCCAGTCAGCTGAGGAGATTAAAAGAGGAACATCCAGATGCTGAGGTGGTCTGTTATGTTAACAGCAGTGCAGAGGTGAAGGCAGAATCAGATATATGCTGTACATCCGCAAATGCGGTAGACATAGTGAAGAGACTTGATGCTAAGGAGATAATCTTCGTTCCAGATAAATATCTTGGAACTTATGTGTCAAAAATGACAGGTAAAAGGCTCATTTTATGGCAGGGTTATTGTCCTATCCATGCTATGATGAGAGTAGATGATATTATTCGTGTGAAACAGGAACATCCTCAGGCGAAGGTTGTAGTCCATCCTGAATGTCCTCCGGAGGTCACGGATATCGCTGATGCTGTAAGGAGTACTTCTGGTATGCTTAGATACGTGAAAGAGACAGATGCAGAAGAGTTTATTATTGGAACAGAATCCGGAATTATATACAGGATGGAAAAGGAGAATCCTGGGAAGAGATTTTTTCCTGTGAGAAAGGATACCATCTGTGTAAATATGAAAAAGATTACCTTAGAAAAGGTTCTGAATTCTTTAGAAAGGGATGAGTATAGAGTTATTGTCGATGACAAGATAAGGGTAAAGGCTTTAAGATCAATAGAAAGGATGTTGGAGTAAAATGAAGGCAAATCTGAGATTCCTTTCTCTTATCCTTACCTTCTTTATTCTTCTTCCAGGCTTGAGCTATGCCCAGTATATAAATCCTTCTTACCATTGGAAGGTCATAGAGAGCACCCATTTTATCGTTATTTATCCTGAGGGTTTCGAGGATATAGCGAAGGAGACGTTACTAATAGCAGAAGAAACACACACGAATCTTTCTAGGTTTATAGAGCCTTCCTCCAGAGATAAGACTGCCATTATCCTTCTTGATAATAGTGATTTTACCAATGGCTCGACTAATCCATTAGATAAGTCTATAAGAATTTGGTTGGTAAATCCAGGTGAATTGGAGATTGGAAGTAAGTTTGACTCTTGGCTCAGACTTGTAATTACCCATGAGTATATGCATATACTCCATCTGGATCAGGTAAAGGGGATCAATAGATTCTCGAGGAATCTCTTTGGAAGGATTATTCTCCCCAATCAGTTCCTTCCATACTGGATGATCGAAGGTTATACAGTCTATGCAGAAACTTATTATGCCTCTGGTGGAAGAGGAAATGATACGCTATTTGATATGTATCTCAGGGAGATGTACAGAAACAATAGACTTTTAGAACCCGACCAGGTAAGCAGTTATAATTCCTTGGAGACCTGGCCCTCAGGGACCGCTGTATATCTTTATGGGGGGAGCATCTTTGGATATATAGCAGAGAGATACGGAGAGGATAAGTTAAGGAAGATAAGTGAACTTACCAGCTCCTACTTGCCGGTACTTATGGGACCAGATCTGGCTATAAAGGAGGCGCTAGGAATAGATTATAAGACTCTATGGAAGGAATGGAAAGAGTATATCTCATTAAAATACGAAAGACAGATAGAAAAGATAAAGGAAGAAGGCGTAACCCCTACAGAAAGACTTACAAAATGGGGGTACAGGACTTCTGGTCCAGCTGTATCTCGTGATGGGTCTTTTATCGTATACTCCTTCTCCAATCCATATTATGTCCCCGGCCTTAGGCAGTTTGACCTGGAGAATAAGACAGATAAGTTTCTGGTCAAAGGGGTTATATATGGTAGGCCTGCTGTATCTCCTGATAAGAGACATCTGATCTATTCTAAGATAGACTATACTGATATATTTAACCTTTATCTTGACCTTTACAGACTGGATCTTGGAAGCGGGAAGGAGAGAAGACTTACCAGAGGGCTTAGGGCTTATAATCCTGTATTTCTCTCTGATGACTCCATCCTGTTTCTTAGAAATAATGCGGGTAAGGTGGACATAGCAATGATGAACATAAATACAGGAGACATATCGAACTTCCTGTCGCTTCCCAGAGATATTCAGATAAAAAGTTTCTCTATCTCTCCAGATAGAAAGTCTCTTGCTCTATCTATCTGGAAAGCCGGCGGATACGAGGATATCTATACAATAGACCTAGATAGAATGATACTCACTCAGTTAACCTCTGATAAAGCAACCGATAGTTCTCCAGTCTTTTCTCCTGATGGTAGATATATCTTATTCTCTTCCGACAGGACCGGTATTTATAACCTATACGCATACGATATACTAGAAGGAAAGTTCTACAGGGTAACAAATCTTTTCGGTGGAGCATTCGAACCAGCCGTCTTTAAAGACAGGATTATCTTCTTAGGATATAGTTATGAAGGTTATGATCTATATGTTACAGATTACAAACCAGGTGATTGGCAGGAGGTAAAGATAGTAAAAGAGAATATTCCAGCAAACGATAAGGGAGAAAAGGTCGTTCCTTATATTACAAAGGAATATAGAGCCTTAGATTATATACTTCCAAGATTCTGGATTCCTCTACCTCTGGGTTTCTTTACCTACGGACAAGATTATCTTGAGTTCAACATATATTACGTTAGCTTCCTATATGATATCTCAAACAATATACCAACCTTTTCTATGAGCTATTCCAGAAGATTATATGATCTTACCTTGAATCTGGACTTGGAGTATGATGGTTATAAAGATACAGAAAGACTTTATGCCTATCTTCCCCTTAAAGTTTCCCTTTTCAATATGGAAGACCTCTATGTGGGCTTAGCAAAAACTAGTACGGACTACAGTCTCTTTGGACAGTGGAATTATAGCGATCTAGATGGGAATGATAACTTTATATTAAGGAAGGATGCTCTTCTTTATACAGAACTTAGCTTAAACCCTAATACGAGTTCGGTTGGTATTATAGGTACCTGGGAGGGAAGGATAAGTAAACCCGGAGTACTCCAGCCTTCACTTGGTCTAAAACTAACACTGGGGATCAGTAATATACCTGATAGTTTCAGTTTGGGTGGTAGTGAAGGTACATTTATTCTTCATGGATATGCCTCAGGAGTAGATAAAGGTTCTTTGGCTTTTACTGGGAGTATCTGGGTGGATAAGCCTGTTATAAAGATATACAGAGGGCTGAAGCTTGGAGAGGTCTTCTTTGAGGACATTAATGGAAGGCTTTATCTGGAGGCTGGATTGGCTGGAAATGATATCTATGCCTCTAGAGTTAGAGGTTGTGTCGGTGGAGAGATAAATCTTTCCACTCAATTGGAGTATGGAATCTTACCTCTCAAGGTAGGATTGGGATTATCAAAACCATTGGAAAGTGGATATCCCGGCAGGGTATATATTACACTGGAAGGAGGGTTTTAAAGATATGTTCTTTATGGGTATAGACCTTGGGACAAGTGGAGTTAAAGTCCTTTTGATAGATGAAAAGGGAGATGTAGTGAGTAAGGGGGAAGAAGAGTATCCTCTTTATACTCCCCAACCAGGATGGACGGAACAGGACCCACGGGAGTGGTGGTCCGCCACGCAGAATGCAATAAAAAAGGCTATCAGAGGAATAGATTCCGGTGAAATAAAAGGTATAGGACTTACAGGACAGATGCATGGTTCTGTCTTTCTGGATGAGTCTGGAGATGTTATAAGACCCTGTATCCTCTGGAATGACCAGCGTACATATAGGGAAGTAGAAGAGATTATGGAGAGATTTGGAGATCAGGTTGTCAATTGGATTGCCAATCCTGTCCTTACCGGTTTTACACTCCCCAAGATAATCTGGCTAAAGAAGAATGAACCTGAGAATTTTAAGAGGGTAAGGAAGGTCTTACTCCCGAAAGATTTTATAAGGTTTAAGCTCACGGGAGAATATGCCACGGAGGTTTCAGATGCATCTGGAACTGCCCTGTTTAACGTAAGACACAGGAGATGGTCTCAAGAGATGATGGATGCGATGGAACTTCCACCAGAATTATTCCCAAAATGCTATGAGAGCCCTGAAATAACAGGGTATGTTACTAGAGAAGTTGCGGAGGAGACAGGATTAAAGGAGGGTATACCAGTAGTTGGAGGGGGAGGAGATCAGGCAGCACAGGCGGTGGGGATGGGAATAGTTCATCCATACGATACATCAGTAACTCTTGGTACCTCAGGAGTTGTCTTCTCGGCTATAGATAAGGTTTTTGTAGATCCCAAATTAAGGACTCATACCTTCTGCCATGCAGTTCCTGGTATGTGGCATATAATGGGGGTTATGCTCTCCGCTGGAGGGTCTTTAAGATGGTATAGAGATACCTTTGGAGAGATGGAGATCAGTATAGCCAGACTCTTGAATAAAGACCCATATGAGATACTTACAGAAGAAGCTGGAAAGGTAAAGCCTGGTTCAGAAAGGCTTCTATTCCTCCCCTATCTCACAGGAGAAAGATGTCCCCACCCCGATCCTTTTGCTAGAGGGGTGTTCTTTGGCATAGGACTGAATCACAGCAGAGCCCATTTTGTTAGAGCCATTATAGAGGGGATTTCCTTCGGTTTAAATGATTCCCTTAATATCCTGAAAGAGCTTGGTGTAAAGCCAGATATGGTGAAGATATCCGGAGGAGGAGCCAGAAGTCCATTATGGAGGAAGATATTAGCGAGTATCTTCAAGCTCCCAGTTGCAACCATAAATGTTACTGAAGGAGCCGCATTTGGTTCTGCCCTTTTAAGTGCAGTAGGAACAGGGCACTTTACCAGTGTTGTTGAGGCTGGAGAGAGTATAGTGAAGATAACAGATATAACGGAACCGGAAGGTGACTGGGTAAAAGTTTACGAGGACCTGTATCCTCTATACAGAAAACTCTATAGTGACCTTAAGGAAGACTTTAGATTTGGCTTATAAAGATGCTGATACTTCTCTCTTGATAGAGTTGACCTCTAAAGTCGATAAATACGTAGATTATAAGATCTTATTCTTTGGATATTTACTTGACTTATGTAGATTCTTTTGATATCATCTCTAAACAACACAGGATAGATACTGGAAAGGCTGTGAAGAGGAGTAGTAGTCGTTTAAGGTGAACTCGCCTCGGAGCTGGATAGGTGAAGTATTAGTAGCTTATCCCGGGAATTCCCGTTATAGAATAAAGAGTGGGCTTAAAAGCCAATTAGGGTGGTACCACGGAAGGCTTTCCGTCTCTAGCAGGTTTGCTGTGGAAGGAAAGCTTTTTTAATAATCCAAAAGGAGTTGATGATATGCGTAGTGAAGAGATAAAAAAAGGGATTGAGAGAGCTCCTCACAGGTCACTTTTAAAGGCGCTGGGGGTAGATGATGAAGAGCTAAACAGACCCTTTATAGGGGTAATAAATAGCTATTCGGAGATAATACCAGGTCATATACATCTGTTAAGAATTGCTGAAGCTGTAAAAGCCGGTATAAGAGAAGCAGGTGGGGTTCCATTCGAGTGTGAGACAATAGGGATATGTGATGGTATAGCTATGAATCACAGCGGAATGTGTTTTTCCCTCCCTTCTAGGGAACTCATCGCTGATAGTGTTGAATCTTTGGCTGAAGCTTACAAATTTGATGGACTTGTAGCTATACCAAATTGTGACAAGATTATTCCTGGGATGCTTATGGGGTTGGCAAGGGTAAATATCCCATCCATAATGGTCAGTGGTGGACCTATGCTACCAGGAGAGTATAATGGGAGAAGGGTAGATCTTTCTACAATATTTGAGGCAGTAGGAGCTGTTTCTAGCGGTAAGAAGGATATAGAATATCTGAAAGAATTAGAATATTCTGTCTGTCCTGGATGTGGTTCATGTGCAGGGATGTTTACAGCAAATTCTATGAATTGTCTCTCTGAGGCTATCGGAATGGCACTCCCTGGGAATGGTACTATCCCAGCAGTTGAGGCGGAAAGAATCAGACTAGCCAAAGCTACAGGAAGGATGATAGTAAAACTTGTTAAAGAGGGTATTACACCAGATAGAATTCTTACCAGATCAGCATTCCTGAATGGAATAGCCCTTGATATGGCTTTGGGTTGTTCTACCAACACGATCTTGCACCTCACAGCTATTGCTAATGAAGTAGGCATAGGATTGGACTTTGATGAGATAAATAAGATTGCTGATAGAACTCCGTATCTGTGCCATTTAAGTCCTGTGGGACCTTACTATGTGGTAGACCTTCACAGGGCTGGTGGTGTTATGGCAGTTTTGAATGAGCTTGACAAAAAAGGTCTTATCGATGGAGATACCCTTACAGTCAGTGGTAAAAGACTGGGAGAATTGATAAAAGATGCTAGGGTAAAGGATCATAACGTCATTAGACCTGTAGATAACCCTATAAGGGAGACTGGCGGGCTGTCTATTCTTAGAGGAAGCCTAGCGCCAGACGGAGCAGTGGTTAAAAAGTCTGGAGTTTCCGAGTCTCTCTATAAATTCACTGGAAGGGCTAGAGTCTTTGATAGTGAAGATCAGGCGACAAAGGCTATATTCGATAATAAGATAGAAAAAGGTGATGTGGTTGTTATAAGATACGAGGGTCCTAAGGGTGGTCCTGGGATGAGAGAGATGCTTACTCCTACTTCTGCCCTTGTTGGTATGGGTTTGGATCTGGATGTGGCTCTCATTACCGATGGCAGATTTTCAGGCGCCACAAGAGGTTTAGCCATAGGACATGTATCTCCGGAGGCATGGGAAGGAGGCCCCATAGCCTATGTCCAAGATGGAGACTTAATAGAGATAGATCTGAATAAGAGAGAGGTAAATCTTCTGGTAGATAAAGAAGAGCTTGCTAAGAGGACCTACAGGATTCCAGAAAGTCATAGACGCAAGGGATATCTCGGTAGATATCAAAGGCTTGTATCTTCTGCTTCTTACGGGGCAGTAATGGAGGTAAATAGGAGATGAGATTAACAGGTGCTCAGATAGTTATTGAGGCATTAAAGCAGGAGGGAGTAGAGGTTATATTTGGAATTCCAGGAGGAGCTATAATTGATGTCTATGATGCGCTTTACGATTCAGGTATAAGGCATATACTTGCCCACCATGAGCAGGGAGCAGCCCATATGGCTGATGGGTATGCTAGAGCTACTGGAAGGGTAGGAGTATGTTTTGCCACCTCTGGTCCTGGAGCGACAAACCTTACTACGGGGATAGCAAACGCATATATGGATTCTATCCCTATAGTGGCAATTACAGGACAGGTAGCTACACATCTGATAGGAAAGGATGCCTTTCAAGAGGCAGATACCACAGGGATCACTTCGCCAATAACCAAGCATAACTATCTTGTAAAGGATGTTAATGAACTCGCTAGGACAATAAAAGAGGCTTTCTATATTGCAAGGACAGGAAGACCCGGGCCTGTACTTATAGATATACCCAAGAATGTACAGACTGCTGTTATGGATTTTGACTACGCATCTATAGAGGTTGATATAAGAGGATATAAACCTTCTGTAACTGGACATATAAGACAGATAAAAGAAGCGGCAAGACTTATAAATGAGGCTAAAAAACCCTGTATATTAGCTGGTGGAGGTGTTATAACTGCTGGAGCAAGCGAAGAACTTTTCAGATTGGCTACCAAGGCTAATATACCAGTGGCAACAACTTTTATGGGTATAGGTAGTTTCCCTCAAGACCATCCTCTGTCTTTAAAATCTGCCGGTATGCATGGTAATTATGCAGCAAACTATGCTCTAATGGAATGTGATCTCCTTATAGCTATAGGGTGCAGATTCAGTGATAGGACCACTGGAAGGGTTGACAAATTTGCATCTAAGGCTAAAAAGATTCATATAGATATAGACCCGGCTGAGATAAACAAGAACGTAATAGTTGATGTACCAATAGTTGGGGATGCGAAGATCATTCTGAGGACTCTTATAGAGTATGTTCAGGAGAAAAAAGAAGAAGAATGGATAAATTATATTATGGAGCTTAAAAATACCCATCCTCTTAAATATCAGGATGGACCAGCAATTAAACCACAATTTGTTATAGAAAAGATATGTGAGATAGCTCCTGATAATACAATCATAGTAACAGAGGTAGGACAGAATCAGATGTGGTCAGCTCTATTTTACACACATACAAAACCCAGACACTTCATATCATCTGGAGGTTTGGGAACTATGGGTTTTGGTTTTCCTGCCTCTATTGGTGCCAAGGTTGGTAGGCCTGATGCCCTTGTAGTGGATATAGCAGGAGATGGAAGTTTTATGATGAATATACAGGAGCTTGCTACTGCGGTAGAAAATAATATACCGGTAAAGGTAGTGGTGATAAATAACAGGGCGCTGGGGATGGTAAGACAGTGGCAGGAACTATTCTATAAGGGAAGATACTCCGCCACTATTCTGAAGGAGATCAACTTCGCCGAAATAGCCAGGGCTTTTGGAGCCATGGGAATAAGGGTTACAGAGAAGGAAGAGCTGGTTTCTGCGTTAGATAGCGCCTTTGAATATCCGGGTCCGGTGGTGGTAGATGTGGTGGTAGAGCAGGAAGAAAAGGTGATACCCATGGTCCCTCCTGGTGCTCCAATAGACCAGATTATTGGGGGTAATTAGTTATGAGACATACTATTGCGGTTCTGGTAGAAAATAAGTCCGGTGTATTGGCAAGAATATCTAATCTTTTTAGGAGAAGGGGGTATAACATAGAGAGTATAACCGTTGGAAAGTCTGAAAGGGAAGGGATAGCCAGAATAACACTGGAAGTGGATGGAGATGAGCTTGTTATAGAACAGGTAACAAAACAGTTGAACAAGCTTATAGATGTAATAAAGGTGAGTGATATAACTCATGATGAGATGATAGAGAGAGAACTTATGCTTATAAAAGTTAATGCCGATGCTTCTAATAGGTCAGAGATACTTCAGATTGTCGATATATTTCGTGCCAGTGTTGTTGATGTAAGTCCGAAGGCTTTAGTGATAGAGATTACCGGTGACAAGGATAAACTGGAGGCTTTTGAGACATTACTCAGGCCCTTCGGCATAAAGGAGATTGCCTGTACAGGTAAAGTTGCTATGGTTAGACATCCTAAAGGAATTAAATAAAGAAAAGGAGGCGTTTGTCTATGGCAAATGTGTACTATGAAAAGGATGTAAAGTATGATGCATTATCAGGAAAGACTGTTGCCGTGATAGGATATGGAAGTCAAGGTAGGGCGCAGTCGAGAAACCTAAAGGATAGTGGTGTAAATGTTCTTGTAGGATTGAGAAAAGGAGGGAGGTCTTGGGAACTGGCAAGATCTGAGGGGATGAACGTAGTTACGATCGAGGAGGCAGCAGAAGCTGGAGATGTTATACAGATCCTTGTTCCAGATCAGATTCAGCAGGAAGTATATGAAACCTCAATTAAGATGTACCTGAAGGCTGGAAAAGCACTAGGATTTTCTCACGGTTTCAATATACATTACCATCAGATAATTCCTCCCGAAGGGGTAGACGTCTTTATGGTTGCTCCAAAGGGACCTGGTCCTCTGGTAAGGAGAATGTACGAAGAGGGAAAAGGTGTACCAAGTCTTATAGCAGTATACAGGGATTACTCTGGTAAGGCTAAAGATATAGCCCTCTCTTATGCAAAGGCTATTGGTTCTCTGAGAGCAGGGGTTATAGAGACCACATTTAAAGAAGAGACAGAGACCGATCTTTTTGGTGAGCAGGCAGTTCTCTGTGGTGGAGTAAACGAACTCATTAAATATGGCTTCGAGGTTTTGGTAGAGGCAGGTTATCAACCTGAGATCGCATATTTTGAGTGTCTCAATGAGTTGAAGCTTATAGTCGATCTGATCTATGAAGGCGGAATCATAAATATGTGGAGGGGAGTAAGTGATACAGCCAAATATGGAGGTTTAACTGTAGGACCCAAGATTATAACTAAAGATGTGAAAGAGCTTATGAAAAAAGCTCTAGAAAGGGTTCAAAATGGAGAATTTGCCAGGGAATGGGTGCTGGAGAATAAATCCGGGCAGGTTGTCCTTAAGGCTAGTATTGAGGCTGCCGAGAATCATCCCATAGAAAAGGTTGGAAAGGCTCTAAGAGATATGATGCCATGGATAAAGAGGGGAGAGTAATGAGGAAGATATTCATATTTGATACTACCCTTAGAGATGGTGAGCAGACTCCTAGGGTTACTTTAGAACCCCAGGAAAAGCTCAGGATTGCTAAACAGCTTGAGGAGATGGGGGTGGATATTATAGAGGCTGGATTCCCTATCGCATCTCCAGGTGATGTTGAGGCGGTTACTATAATTTCTAAGGAGATAAAGAACAGTATAGTATGCGGACTGGCAAGGTCTGTAAAGAAGGACATAGATACGGCTTGGTCTGCTCTTCAGTATGCTAAGAGGCCGAGGATACATGTATTTATAGCTACCAGTGATATACATATGAAGTATAAACTGAGAAAGACTAGAGAAGAGGTATTAGAACAGGCAATAGAAGCAGTAAAATATGCAAAATCTCTCTGTGAAGATGTAGAATTCTCTGCTGAAGATGCCACCAGATCTGATCCAGAATTCTTGAGGGAGATATTCCTCAGGGTTATAGAATCCGGTGCAACGGTCATAAATGTCCCTGACACCGTTGGTTATTGCGTACCAAATGAATTTGGAAACCTTATAGCTCAGATAAGAAGTTATATACCAGAAGATATCATCTTGAGTGTTCACTGCCACAATGATCTGGGACTAGCCACCGCTAATTCTCTCGTTGGTATACTTAATGGGGCAAATCAGGTGGAGGTAGCTATGAATGGCTTGGGGGAAAGGGCGGGGAATGCAGCCCTTGAAGAGGTTGTAATGGCTATAAAAACCAGGAAGGATATATTCGATGCATATACCGATATTAAAACAGAGTATATCACTAGTTTAAGCAGACTTGTAAGTGGACTTACAGGTATACCTGTTCAGCCTAATAAAGCCATCGTTGGAATTAATGCCTTTGCCCATGAAGCAGGGATCCATCAGGATGGTGTCCTTAAGGAGAGGTCTACATATGAGATAATGAATCCTAAGGATATTGGTCTTGACTCTTCGGAGATAGTATTGGGTAAACACTCAGGAAGGCATGCTCTTAGTGAAAGGCTAAAGCAATTGGGTTATGTCCTCTCAGAAGATGAACTGAACAGAGTCTTCGAAAGGTTTAAAGCCCTAGCGGATAAAAAGAGAGAGATCTTGGACAGAGATCTTATAGCACTTTTAGAAGAGAAGCGAATGGAATTACCTGTGTATAGGCTTGTCGATATGAAAGTAACTACCAAGATAAATAATAGTTCATACGCAGAGGTAGACCTGGAGAAGGCTGAAGAAAAATTCCACGGAGAGGCTGAGGGTGATGGACCTGTAGAGGCGCTATTTAATGCTATAGAAAAGGCGATTGGTATGCACTTTGATCTTATAGATTTCTCACTGAAATCCGTTACCGCTGGAAAGGATGCCCTGGGAGAGGCACTTGTCAAACTCAAGAAAGATGGAGAGGTATATTCTGGAAGGGGCACCAGTAAGAATATACTTGAGGCTAGTGTTATAGCATATATAAATGCTATAAATAGAGCACTTGCCTAATATCTATCAGATTGATATAATCTATAGTAGGTAAAAAGAGATGGGAATGACACTAACAGAGAAGATTATTTCTGCACATACTAATAAGGATGAGGTTCATAGCGGGGAATTTGTAATAGCTAAGGTTGATTTTTCCCTTGCCAACGATATAACCGGACCTTTGGCTATCAAGGAGTTTGAAAAGATAGGGGTCGATAGAGTTTTTGATAATGAAAGGATTGCGCTTATTCCTGATCACTTTACCCCTAATAAGGATATCCCTAGTGCTGAGCAATGTAAGATTGTGAGAGAATTTGCCCGTAAGATGAATCTTAAATATTACTATGAGGTCGGACGTGTAGGCATTGAACATGCACTTTTACCCGAAGAAGGATTGGTGGTTCCGGGCGATGTGGTTATAGGAGCGGATTCTCACACCTGTACTTATGGAGCTTTGGGCGCATTCTCTACAGGTGTTGGAAGCACAGATGTGGCAAATGTCTGGGCTACTGGAGATATATGGCTTAGAGTTCCTGAGAGTATCAAGTTTATACTCTACGGAAGACCCAAGAGATGGGTTACAGGTAAGGATATTATACTTAACATAATAGGACGTATAGGGGTAGAAGGGGCAAATTATATGGCAATGGAGTTTGCAGGCGAGGCGCTAAAATATATCTCTATGGACTCGAGGTTTACCATATGTAATATGGCTATTGAGGCTGGAGCAAAAAATGGTATTATACCCTTTGATGATATTACAGCCGACTATGTAAAGAATAGAAACAAGAGGCCTTATAAAGTCTATCTTCCCGATGAAGATGCAGACTACAAAGAAGTGTTTGAGATAGATGTCTCCAGTATCCCATTGGAGGTTGCACTTCCTCACTTACCTTCAAATGTAAAACCAGCAGAAGAGCTTGGCGATATATACATAGATCAGGTTGTCATAGGGTCTTGCACCAATGGAAGGATGGAAGATTTGAGAATAGCTGCTCAGATCTTGAAGGGTAAAAAGGTCCATCCATATGTGAGACTGATTGTTATCCCTGCTACTCAGGAGATCTACTTACAGGCTCTTAGAGAAGGTATTATAGAGATATTTATCTCTGCTGGTGCTAGCGTTTCTACCCCAACCTGTGGTCCATGTTTAGGTGGACATATGGGTATCCTTGCTAAAGGTGAAAGAGCTCTGGCAACTACAAATAGGAACTTTATAGGTAGGATGGGTCATCCGGAGAGTGAGGTCTATCTCTGTGGACCAGCAGTAGCAGCTGCATCTAGTATAGCAGGAAAGATAACAGTTCCTTATGATTAGGCCTTTATCTACACTGAAAGTAGGAGAGAAGGGTAAAATAGTTAAACTAGTAGGCGGAACTGGTATGATTAAGAGACTTTCAGATTTGGGATTTATCCCTGAACAGGAGGTAGAAGTTGTAAGATCTGCACCCAGAGGACCTATAGCTATAAGAGTAAGAGGGACCGTATACGCCCTTGGTAGAGGGGTTGCAGATAAGATATATGTTGACGACGTCCAGTGAGAAAGCGGATTCACATATATTGAGTAGAGAAATCACGATCGCTCTTGCCGGTAACCCAAATGCCGGTAAGAGCGTAGTTTTTAATCAACTTACCGGTGGTAATCAGATTATAGGTAACTGGCCTGGTAAGACAGTCGAGAGAACGGAAGGATGGATAAGGTATAGAGGAAAAAGGATAAGAATAGTAGATCTTCCAGGTATCTATAGCCTCTCCACTTATACAGAAGAGGAGCTAATAGCTAGGGAATTTATTCTCTCAGGCACCCCAGATGTGATAATAAATGTCATAGATGCTTCTCTTTTAGAGAGAAGTCTCTACTTAACCTTACAGCTTCTTGAGACAGAGAGACCTTTAGTATTGGCAATAAATCAGCTTGATGTGGCAGAATCTAAAGGCTTAAAGACTGATGTAGATACTCTTTCTAAGCTATTAGGGGTACCTGCTGTTGGAATTATAGCTACTAAAGGGATGGGACTTAATAGACTCTTAACGACTGCTATAGAGCTAGCGGAAAAGAGAGAAAGAGTTGTACCTCCGATGTATGGAGGAGAGATAGAACAGAGCTTGGAAGAGCTCGTGAGACTTTTAGATGATGCCTATCCAGAATATCCTGCCAGGTGGTTAGCTATAAAGATACTGGAAAGAGACGAGTGGATAAGGCAGTTATCCATACCTGAAGATATTCTCGATCGAGCTGAAGACATAAGGGATAAGATCGAAGAGACTCACAAAGAGTCTATAGAAGTAGTAATATCTTCTGAAAGATATGCCTTGGCTAGTCGTATAGCCAGAAGTTCCCAATACTATGAGAGGAAGAAAAAGACCATTTTACAAAATTTGGATACAGTCCTCTTGCATCCAGTTTTAGGTTATATATCTATGCTCTTCTTCCTTTTTGTTACATTTGTAGCCCTATTCAAGATAGGAGCAGTTGGGTCTTCCCTCTTAGAGTCATTATTTTCTAACCTGGATAGGCTTATCAGTAAAGTCTCTATTCCAGAAGTCTTTAGGAATCTCTTATGGGATGGTTTGTTAAGCGGATTTATATCAGGAATAACCATAGCACTGCCATATATACTTCCATTTTATCTCTTCCTGTCTTTTCTGGAAAATAGTGGTTATCTTGCCAGGATTGCCTTTCTGACTGATAGTATTATGCATAAACTTGGTCTTCATGGAAAAGGTACCATACCTATTATTATGGGTTATGGCTGTAATGTCCCTGCTGTTTTAGGTACAAGGATTCTTGAGAGTAAAAGAGAGAGGACTATAGCAAGCTTTCTCTCTATGCTGATCCCCTGTTCTGCCAGAACAGTTGTGATATTGGGTCTGGTTGGTATCTTTTTGGGGTTAAAGTGGGCGCTTCTCATATATATCCTAGACCTGGTGATCATCTATATCGTCGGTGTTCTGATGAATAGATATTACCCTGGAGAGACTCCTGGGCTGATAATGGAGGTTCCGGATCTTAGGATCCCGGTCATTAAGCCTACATTAAGACAGTCATGGTTCAGGATAAAAGAATTTCTCTACGTAGCTCTTCCCTATATAATGTTAGGTTCAACAATGTTAGAGATAATAAAGATCTTGGGCTGGTTTGATGCTATAAACAGGGTCCTGAGTCCTGTTATAGTCTACTGGCTCGGGTTGCCTCCTATAACTGGTATAGTTCTCATTTTTGGCTTATTGAGAAAGGAATTAACGTTAATTCTCTTATCCACACTTAGCGGGACAACTAATTTCTCTATGATTTTAAATCCCAGACAGATGTTTATTTTTTCCCTTTTTGTGACTCTGTATATCCCATGTCTGGCAACTATAGCAGCTCTTAAAAAAGAGCTCGGAAATATTACCGCATCTCTTCTGGTGATTGCAGAGATAACCTTATCTTTATTGATTGCCGGAATTCTCAATCATCTTTGGTTATATATAATCGGATGATGTGTTTTTGTAAGCCAAGGAGGTGAATCTGTTTTGTCAATAGTAACTATATCAAGAGAGGTAGGTAGTGGTGGAGATGAGGTTGCCCATAGGTTATGTGAAGTACTAGGATATCGTTATTTTGATAAGGCTCTTATGACTGAAGTCGCGGTGAAGATGGGGATATCCGAGGCAGAGGTCATTGACTATTCTGAGGATAGCTATAAACTCCGTTCTTTTATAGATAATCTCTTCAGACGCCGTGAACCCCTAGCGACGATAACTGTTAGAGGTACCAACTCTGCCGGTGAGATAACCCATATGACAGAGGTTTTAGATGAAGAAAGAGCCTTAAAACTTATACAGAGGACTATAGAAAGATTAAGAGAGAGGGGCAACGTTGTTATAGTAGGTAGAGGCAGTCAGGTCATACTCAGGGATGCACCAGGAGTACTTCATATAAGAATAGTTGCCCCCATAGAACAGCGTATAAGTTACATAATGATAAATCGTAGTCTCACTAGAGGTGAAGCTAGGGAGTACATAGAGACTAAGGACAGGGCATCTGCAGAATACCTGCGGAGATTTTATGGGGTAGACTGGAACGATCCGTCTCTCTATCATCTGGTAATAAATATGGGCAAATGGAATGTTGATGAAGCAGTAGAAATTATTCAATGCGCACTAAAGAAGATACAGAGCTAGTCCTCGATTATTATCTCCCTTTTAATTCTCTCTACGTCCTCCAGTTTAAAGACACACGCCCCAAACTCAAGTGTATTTGCCGTCCCACATGCCATACCTAACTTTAATATTTCCACTATGTCTAACCCTAATATTCTCCCATATACTATCCCTCCGAGAAATGCATCCCCAGAACCTATGGCATAGTGGGAATAGAGCTTCTTATTTTTGCCGATTATCAGTCTATCTCTGGATACCAGAATAGCCCCTTTCTCTCCCCTGGTTATAATGAGCCAGTTTGTTCCAAGCCTTGAAAGATCGTTATAGAACTCTTTTAAAGATCTCCTATCCTCTGTATTTATCCCAAAGGCATCTTTAAGCTCATCCTCATTTATCTTTATACAGAATGGACCAAGACCTGCACAAACCTTGAGTATCTCTCCACTTGTATCTATAAAGATCTCCCTGTCAGCTGCCTTAAAGATATTAAGGAGCTCTCTTATCTTTTCTGGAATGATACTCGGAGGAGCTCCCCCAGAAAGGATCACCCTCCTTACACTTGCTAGATATCTATCTTTTATAAATCTTATACATCTTTCTAGTTCTTCTTCAGTGACCACTGGTCCCTGCTCATTTGTGATTGTCCCTATCCCGCTTGACTCCTCATATGTGGCATAGGCTATTCTTGTTTCATCATCTATCCAGAAGTAGTCATTTGGTATACCTTCTCTATCCAGGAGCCTTTTAACGATATTACCTATAGCTCCACCCAGGATTCCAGAACATACAAAGTTACTGTAACCGAGAGTCTTCAGTGCTCTCCCCAGATTTGCCCCCTTACCTCCAGGCAATACCACTAGTCTTTTTGCTTTGTTCACCCCATAGGGATCATATCTCTCGACTACAGCGGTTCTGTCCAGTGCAGGGTTAAAGTTTAAAATTAATGTATCTGCCATACTCTGTACTCCTTAAAACTAAGTCTATTTAATAATATGATACAATAATTAGTATGAATGAGAGAAGTTTAAAGTTATGTGAATTTGATTTTGTCTTGGAAAGACTGGGGGAATTGGCCGAGACTCCTATGGGGAGGGATTTGGCTCTCAGTCTGAGACCTTCTTCTATAAAAGAAGAGGTGATTAATGCATCTATTGAGACAGAAGAGGCTAAGAGGCTGATTTCTTACGAACCTCCCCCGACCCTTTCTGGACTCATAGATATAGCCCCTATAGTTTCCAAGACCAGACTTGGTGTCACGCTGGAACCTTCAGAACTTATGCACATAGTAGGATTTATCTCCAGAATACCACTGGTAAAGAGATACATCAGGGGAAATCCATTTTTCAAAGAACTTTCAGATAGACTCCCAAATCTATCCTCTCTGGAAGAGGAAATAAGAAGGGTTATAGATGAAGATGGAAATATAAAGCCCAGCGCTTCCTCAAAGCTTTTAGCTATAAGGAGAGGAATAGCCAGATTGGAAGAGTCCATCAGGTCCTATCTGGAGGGCCATATAGCTAGAGACTGGAAAGATATTGTTCAGGAGAGCTATATAACGATAAGAAATAGTAGGTATGTTATCCCTGTAAAGTCATCCCAGAGAAGGACGATCAAGGGTATAGTCCATGATGTCTCTCAGAGTGGTAATACGCTTTTTGTTGAGCCTTATGAAGTGGTAGATATGAATAATAATCTTCAGGAGTTAAGAAAAGAGGAAGAGTATGAGATACAGAGAATTCTAAGAGAACTATCTGCTGAAGTTGCATCCTCTAGTGAGGAGCTTATTACAGCCAGAGATGTTATCGCCCGGATAGACTTTATATTTGCCAAAGCCAGATTATCACTAAACTGGGGGTGTATAGCCCCAGTATGGGTAGATAGTCCTCTTGTGAGATTTAGATCCGCTAGACATCCCATCCTGGGTAGAAGAGCTGTTCCTATAGATATAGAGGTGGGGGAAGACTTTGATATACTGGTGATAAGTGGACCAAACACTGGTGGAAAGACTGTTTCTTTAAAGACTGTGGGTCTATTTATTATGATGGCGCAGTCAGGACTGCATCTACCGGTAAACTTTGCAGAGATGGGTATATTTAAAGATGTATTCGTAGAGATAGGGGATGAGCAGAATATAGTCCAGGACCTCAGCAGTTTTTCCGCTCATCTTACTCATCTTATCCCCTTTATAAAGGATGCAGATAGAGATGCTATGGTCCTGATAGATGAGCCTGTTACCGGTACTAGCCCTAGAGAAGGGTCCGCTTTAGCTATCAGCATTCTGGAAGCCTTAAAGAATAAGGGGGCAAAGGTAATAGTTGCCAGCCACTATGATGAATTAAAGATTTGGGCTAGTAAGACGGAGAGAGTCGTAAATGGGGCTATGGAATTTGACCCTGATACATTTCTACCTACATATAGACTTCGTATAGGCAGGCCTGGGGTGAGTAATGCCTTTATCATAGCAAGAAAACTCGGACTGGATGAGTCTATTATAGAGAGGGCAAGAGGCTTTCTCTCTAATGATGAACTTAGCCTCAATAAGCTTCTGGAGCAGATAGATCAGTTAGAAAAGGAGCTTAGAATCGAGCTGGAAAGAGTTAAGAAGGAAAGAAGCAGGTATGAAGAGCTGAGGGATAGATATGAAAAGTTACTGGAAGAGATAGCGGTACAGCAAAAGACTATACTAAGAAGGGCAAAAGAAGAGGCGAGGGACCTGGTAATTCAGACAAGGATACGTCTGGATGAATTGTATGAAAAGGCAAAGTCTGTATCCAGTAAGAAGGATATATTATCAATAAAGGAAGAGGTAAAGACTCTTGAACCTGTACAGGAAGACCTGGAGTTTATGGGTACAAAGATTGAAGACCCTAGAGTTGGAATGGTTGTCTTTATACCCTCTTTAGGACAGAACGGTGAGATCGTAGATACAAACGGAGAGAAGGTCACCGTGCTTGTTGGTAAAGCCAAGATAGAGGTCTCAAAGGACGAGCTTTATGCCTCTAAAACTGAGCAGAAGAGCTTTATTAGTGATAATGTGGTAAAGATAAAGAAGAGTAAAGCTGAAAGCATCTCAAATCGTCTTTCTATAAGACAACTTACGGTTGAAGAGGCTTTGTACAGACTGGAGAGATATATAGATGATGCGGTATTGGCAGGGGTATCCCCTGTATATATAATCCATGGAAAGGGAGAAGGGATCCTTAGAAGGGCAGTCGCGGAGTTTCTCAAGAATCACCCTATGGTAGAATCTTTTAGATTAGGAGAATATAACGAGGGTGGATGGGGAGTTACTGTAGCCTATTTAAAGGGACTATGATAAACTTAATAATATAATAAGCCTTTATTAGGAGGGCAAAGTTGGAAGAGATAAAAGAGGTCTTTCTTAGACTAGCGAGAGAAAAAGGTATAAGATACGGAGAATTGAGATTGGAGGAGTTGGAAGTAACAAGCATAAGCTTCAGAGGTAAGGAACTTGAAGAGCTTTCAGTATCCAAGTCCAGAGGAGGAAATATAAGAATTTTAGGTAGATATGGCTGGGGTTTTGTATCTTTTAATGATATTAGTCATAAAAGTATAGAAGATTACTTTGATCAGGCTTATACGGCAAGTAATCTTATCCTAGGTGAAGACCTAGAGATAGAGTACTCAGGACCGGTGGTTGACAGGGTCATAGTTCCTATGAAGAAGGACTTTAGGGGTATCCCCCTTGAAGAAAAGAAGAAGCTTCTGGAAGAGTATAATAACATTATGCTTTCCTTCAGCCCAAAGATTCAGAGCACTCAGGTGAGATATAGCGACCGCTTTACCAGGAGATATTTCGTCAATACTGAAGGGGTAGATGTGGTACAGGAGAGAGGAGATATAGCTGGTGTCCTGTTTGCTTTAGCTAAGGAAGGAGATCTGGTAGAACAGTATCATTATTCTCTGGGGGGAATAGATGGCTTTCAGGTAATAGAGGGACTTCATGATAAAGCCCTTCACACTGCGGAGATGGCTGTGAGGTTATTATCTGCACCGGTGGTTAAAGGAGGAGAATACACAGTAGTATTGGACCAGAGGCTTGCAGGGGTCTTTATACATGAGGCATTCGGGCATCTTAGTGAGGCTGATCACGTATATGAAAATGAAAAGTTAAAGGAACTTATGGTTATAGGTAAAAGATTCGGACCTGACTTCTTAAATGTTGTAGATGATCCCACTTATCCAGGGTTGCGTGGTTCTTATAAGTATGACGATGAGGGTGTCTTGAGCAGGAAGACATATCTTATAAAAAATGGGATACTTTCTGGTAGACTACACTCCAGAGAGACAGCCAGAAAGATGGGAGAATCTGTAACCGGTAACGCCAGGGCTATAAATTACAGATTCCAGCCCATAGTCAGGATGAGCAATACATACATAGAACCCGGGATTTACTCTTTTGAAGACCTTATATCTGATATAAAATATGGTATATATGCGGTTGGGGCTTATGGAGGCCAGACTTCTATGGAGATGTTTACCTTCAGTGCTCAGGAGGGTTATATCATTGAAAATGGAAAGCTTGGAGATCTGGTAAGAGATGTAGTATTAACTGGAAATGTATTTACTACACTGCAGAATATAGAAGGGATAGGAAATGACCTGGAGTTCAGTCAAGGAGGCGGATGTGGGAAAGGAGGACAGTCTCCTCTTCCTGTTTCCACTGGAAGTCCTCATATTAGGATAAGAAATGTCGTCGTAGGGGGAAGATAGATATGGAAGAACTTCTTAAGAGACTTAAAGATGAGTCTATTGAGGGCGAGATATTTTTCAGAAAAGGAACTTCCACACTGGTTATATTTGAGGCTAATAAGTTGAAGTCCATAGAATCCAGTGAAAGTTCTGGAGTAGGCTTGAGGGTTATTATTGACAATAAGATAGGTTATGCAAGTCAGTATGGTATTTATGAACCCGACTGGCTCCTGGATAAGGCTAAGGCTACCGCCAATATAGAGACCAGAATGAAGTTACCATTAGCTCTAAATGTAAGGGAGGAAGATTCCAGTGAAGATCTGAACAAAATCTCCATAGAAGAGTTAACAGAGCTGGGTAAAGGTGTAATTGAGAAGGTCCTATCTTCTTACCCGGAGGTTATATGCAATGTAGAGATAGGTAAGAATGACGGAGAGACATTGATATTGAATACCACAGGCGTAAACTGTCTCAGAAAGAAGGTATCTCTCAGTATCGGTATACATGTAAACAGGATAAAAGGGACCGATATGTTGGATATTTATGAAGAAACCACTGTGAGAGAACCCAGCAAGTTAGATACAGACAGACTTCTTTCAAAGATATTCGAAGCCTTAGAGGCTGGTGAGAATATAACAAAACCCTCTAGTACTCAAATTCCAGTAATCTTTACTCCAAAGGCAGTTTATGTACTCCTTCTTCCCCTTATGTCTGCATTGAGCGGGAAGATACTGCTTATGGGAGTTTCCCCTCTTGAGGATAAGGTCGGTAAGAAGTTCTTTGATGGCAAATTCACACTTATAGATGACCCTGCGAATCCTGAAGGTTTATCCAGCACTTCTTTTGACGATGAAGGGGTACCTACCAAGGTCCTTACTCTGGTAGACTCAGGGGTTGTCGGTGAGTTTTATTTTGATCTCCACACCGCATCTCTTTTGAATAGAGAAGCAAACGGGCACGGTTTTAGAGGAGGTTTGAGCCAACCTTCTCCAGGGCTTACAAACCTCATAATAAACCCTGGTGATGCCAGCATCAAAGATATAATCTCCTCATTCGATGAAGTCCTGGTGGTTGATCAGATGATGGGGGTAGGGCAGGGGAATGTTCTAAGTGGGGAGTTCTCTGTAAATATACACCTTGGCTTCTTATATAGAAAGGGGGAGATAGTAGGGAGAGTAAAGGACTCTATGCTGGCTGGTAATGCGTATAATGCCTTAAGTAATATATATGCCTTAAGCAGGGAGAGAGAGTGGATAGAGGGGACTCTCTATACACCGTATATATGTATACCGGAACTCACGGTAGTATCTAAGGAATAGGAGGTGTTTACTGTGTCAGGAAGGACTACCAGATTCATAGTTACAGTTGCGATTCTTCTGATAATAGCATTTGTTCTATGGATTACTCAGATAAAACATCCCCCAACCCAGCAGTCCCTAGGACCTATGAAGAGCCAGACGCAGTCAGTCCAATCTGCTAAAGAGACCTCTCCAGTGGCTACCTCTAAAGAGAGTAAGACTAAAGAAGAGAAGAAGTCTCCAGATCAGATAGAGTATGAAAGGATCAGGCAATTATTTATAGATGGAGAATTGGAAAAGGCTGTTGAGGAACTGACCAGGTTCATAGAGAAGAATCCAAAGAGTCAGTGGGTAGATGATGCTCAGTTTGATATAGCTCAGTGTTATGAGCATATGGGTGAGAAGGAGAAGGCAGTAAAGGAGTATCAGAAATTGATAGATAAGTATCCAAAGAGCGATTTAGTAAACTCTGCTCAATATGCTATAGATCTTCTTGAAGGGAGAGTATCCAATTATTAATCAGGAGGTGTAGTCAGAATGGAACTATTTCAGAAGTATTTTAAGCCGGGTATAATTCACTTTATGGCTTTCCCTCAGACTATGAGGGGGGAAGGTCCTATACTGGAGACCTTAGAGGAGATAGTAAGTGACGAATTCTTCTCTGCGGTAGAGATCTCCTGGATTAAAGATGAGAAGGTAAGAGAAGAAGCCAGAAAGCTACTTGAGACAAGTGGTATGACCATAGCATATGGGGCTCAGCCCAGGCTCCTTACAGAAAATTTGGATATTTCTAGCATAGACGAGGCTACAAGAATGAGAGCGGTAGAAGAAGTGAAGATGGCTATAGAAGAGGCAGAGTATATGGGTGCAGTGGGTGTAGCTTTCCTGGCTGGTAAAGACCCCGGTCCGGAAAAGAGGGAGCTTGCAAAAGATGCCTTGGTGAAATCTATATGTGAACTTTGCGATTATGCCAAGGCTCACGGTAATTTGAGAATAGAGTTAGAGGTCTTTGATTTTGATGTTGAGAAGAATAGTCTTGTGGGACCTTCTACTGTTGCTAGAGAGATAGCCCAGAGGATAAGAAGAGAACGTAAGGACAACTTTGGACTTCTGATAGACCTCAGTCATTTTCCCCAGCAGTACGAATCTATAAGAGATGCAGTATATACCACTGCCGGATATGTAACTCATGTGCATCTGGGTAATTGTATCATAAAGGATAAGTCTCTTCCCGGATATGGAGATCAGCATCCTAGATTTGGTATAAAGGGAGGAGAAAATGGGGTAAGAGAAGTGAGAGACTTCCTGAGAGCTCTCTTTGATGTGGGATTCTTCGACTCTCAGGATAAACCAATAGTGAGCTTTGAGGTAAAACCTCTACCAGGAGAAAATCCAAAGGCAGTAATAGCAAATGCTAAAAGAACACTTATAGAAGCTTGGGCAGAATTATAGGAGGGATAATTATGGGAGAGATAAAAGTAGGAGTTATAGGAGCAGGAAGTATAGGTAAGGTTCATCTCCAGGCTTATCAGGCAGTACCTGATGTAAAAGTAGTTGCAGTAACCGATATAGTAGAAGAAAGGGCAAAACAGGCAGTGGAGAGCTTTGGTATCCCCAGATATTATACCGATTATAAAGAGATGCTGGAAAAGGAAGACCTTGACGCTGTAAGTATATGTACTCCAAACTACCTGCATTCTCCTATGACTGTGGATGCCCTTAAGGCTGGGGTTAATGTCCTCTGTGAAAAGCCAATGGCTATAAACGCTCAAGAGGCTCAGAAGATGGTAGATGCTGCAAAGGCTACCAAGAAGATTCTTATGGTAGCCCTCTGCTGGAGATTCTCTGATGAGGCAAAGACTATAAAAGAATTTGTTAAACAGGGTTATCTGGGGGATATATACTATGCAAAGGTTGGGATCCTGAGAGTCTCTGGGATACCAGGGATGGGTAGCTGGTTCACCAATAAGGATAAGTCTGGAGGAGGGCCACTGATTGACCTTGCTCCTCACTTCCTAGATCTGGCTATGTGGTTTATGAATCATCCCAAGCCTGTTTCTGTAAAGGGTTATACATATGCAAAGTTTGGACCATTAGACAAGAGGAGAGGAGGATGGGGTATTCCAGAACCAGGTGGAAAGTTTGATGTGGAAGATCTGGGCTGTGCGATCATAGGTCTTGAGAATGGAGCTACTATCTTTGTGGAGATGAGCTGGGCAAGCAATATAGAAAAGGATACCTCTTACTGTACCCTATTGGGGGATAAAGGTGGAGCAGAAATGATGCCTCCAAAGATCTTTACCGAGATGGCTGGTAAGTATGTGGAGATTATACCCAAGATAGAGAAGGTAAATCCATATGTAGAGGAGATAAAGCATTTTGTCAAATGCATCCAGGAAGGAACTGAGCCGATCCCAAGAGGGGAAGAAGGGGTCATAGATATGCAGATAATAGATGCCATATACGAATCTGCTAGAACTGGGAAAGAAGTGAGATTTTAGGTATGAGGGGAGCAATATTGCTCCCCTTTATTAAAAACCTATGAGAATCCTTCATACAGGAGATTGGCATATAGGTATAACCAGATGGGGAATAGATAGAAGCGAAGAGGTCTTTAAATCTATAGAATTTATCGTTGATGTTGTAGAAAAAGAGAGTATAGACGTTGTCCTTATAGCTGGAGATCTATTTGACCATAGAATGCCAAAAGGAGAGAACCTCTATAGAACAGCTGGGATTCTACAGAAGCTTGGTAGTGATGATAGAAAGGTTATTGTTGTTACCGGTAATCATGATTGGAAGGAGTTGGCAACGAGCTTAGGGATCTTTTCAGCCCTTTCCAATGTGTATTTCCTGACAGACATAGGGGTAAAGTCTTTTACGACAAGAAAAGGAGAAAACTTACGTTTAGGCTCGCTTCCTTACTTCTGGGAGAGGGATTTTTTACATATCGGTGATGATCTTACCAGAAGAGAGAAGCTGGGAGAGTCCCTTCATAGATATCTAGAAGAGATCAATCAGAGGTTTCTACCGAATTCTGTTAATGTCCTCTTGGGTCATATCTTTGTAGAAGGTGCTTTACTTGGGAGTGAGATGAAACTTTCTTTCTCCTCTAATTTTGCTATTCCCCCTTCCTGGTTCCCAAATAGGGCTCACTATGTGGCACTGGGTCATGCCCATAAGCCTCAGAGTGTAGTAGGTAGTCCTGTTCCCACATATTATTGTGGTTCTATTGTAAGAATAGATTTCAGTGAAGTAGATGATAAAAAATCTATCAACATAGTAGATGCAAAGCCAGGAGGGATTGCTAGTGTAAGCCAGATAGAGATTCCCTGCAAGGAACTTATGGAGCTTGAATTTAAGTTTTCCCAGCTGGAGCCGACCGCCCTGATGGTAAAAGATTTTGATGGATATATAAAAGCCAGGATTTTTATGGATGTTTTGGATAAGAATCCTGTAAGCAGAGTAAAACAGCTGATTCCCAACTGTGTTGAGGTTGAGACGATATTTCCGAGTGAGTCTAAAGGAGATACACAGCATATTGATCTCTCTTTAGAGCCGTCGAAACTTTTCTATCATTATCTATCTCTTAGGGAAGGCAACGTTGATCAAGAGGTTATAAAGATCTTTGAAGATTTATACAGAGAGGCGACTTTAAATGAGGATTCTGAGCATTGAGTTGGGAGGGTTCCTTTCATATAGTGCTCCCCAATTTATAGATTTTACAAGGGCTAATGTGTTCTGCATCTCCGGGCCCAATGGTGCAGGAAAGTCCTCGATACTAGATGGGATAGTATATGCTCTATATGGTAAGATCCCCAGATATGCTGGTAGAAGGATAAATACAGAAGAAGATGTTATAAATCACAATTCTAATAGACTCTGTCTATCACTCAGGTTCAAGGTTGGAGACAGGATATACCTCGTAAAGAGGGAGTTAGTTAGGGGAAAGTCACAGCAGGCAAATATATATGAACTGATAGATGACAAACCTGTACCTCTTGGAGTTAAGAGAAATAGAGAAGTAAATTCTCTTATAGAGAGCCTTTTGGGTATGGATTATGAGACCTTTACAAGGACCGTGATCCTCCCGCAGAATCAGATAGATAGATTTCTTAAGCCACCCAGCAGTGAAGCCATCTCAGAAAGAAGACAGATCCTACAGAGACTTCTTGGTTTAGACATCTACAAAGAGATGAAGAAGATAGCCGGTCAGAGGTACAGAGATATATCTAAAGAGCTTCAGCTTATAACAAATAGGCTGGATGGAGAATTGAAGAATTATACTAGAGATTACATCAGAAGCCTGGAGAAGGAGCTAAAAGTAAAGGAGGAGAAACTTAAGGATCTGGATAAAGAACGCCAGGAGACAGGTAAGGATGTTGAAAGATTGAAGGAAACGATTAATCTCTTTACTGAGCTTATTTCAAGTCAGAAGAACTATCAGGTGATCCAATCCAGATTAGACAGTATTAGAGATGAGAGAAAAGAGGTCGACAGGTTAGAGGCTATTTATCAGCTACAGATTGAAGCTATACCTCTTTGGAATATGGTCAGGGACTTTTGTGACAAGAAATCCAGATTGGACTCTTTAGAGAAGGAAAAGAAAGATATAGAAGCCAGGATAAAGAAGTCCCTTGAAGATTTGGAGTTTGAAGAGAAAAAGGCTAAAGAGTATCTGAGGTATATCGAATATGCTGAGAAATTATTGGGCTTTACCCCACTAGCCGAAGCTATTAGAAATTTGGAGGCTGATAGGAAGAGGATCGATAAAACGAGAGAGGAGATAGAAAAGAGGGAAAGAGACCTCTCTTTAATAGGCAGTGAAATAGATACTATCGATCAGGAGATTATAGACTGGGAATTAAAGATAAGTCAATTGAAATCCAGATTGGGTGAAAGGAATAAAGTCTGGGAAGAACTCAAAGGTCTAATAGAAGATATAAAGATATTAAAATCTGTGGAAAAAGAATTGAATGATCATTATGAAAGGAAAAAGAAACTGGAGAGGGATAAATCTGAGTTAGAGAAATCATTAGAGACTATAGAAAAAACAATGGGCAATCTTTCAAAAGAGCTGGAAGAGATGGAAAGGGTCATAGAGGATTCTCACCTGCAGAAGATAATTGATTCTCTTTCTATAGGGGATAAGTGTCCAATCTGTGGAAGTACGATAGAGAAGCTTCCAGAGAGACCTGGAAAGTTTGAAAATCTGGAAGAGCTGTTGACACAGTATCAGAGGAAGAAAGAATTCTGGCAGAAATCGTTTGGGGATTTTTCAATATCTAAGACAAAACTACAGGATATAACTGAAGAGGAGAATAGCCTCAGTGAGACTATAAAGAGATTGGAAAAGGAAAGAGAAGAGAAGAGATCTTCTGCTTGTAGACTCCTGGAGAGATATTTTGGAACTGATTATGTCCTTGATGAAGTGTTTATAAACTCAGCGATTGAAAAAGAGAGGAGAGATATAGAGACTCAACTGAATACTCTAGAGAAGGAGAAAGAGATAAAGACTATACAGCTTAAAGAGAAGAGATCTCTTTACGAGAAAGAAGAAACAGCCATTATCTCTTTTAGGACCCAGTTAGAGATAGAAGAGAAAGAGTTGAATAAAAGGGAAAGAGACCTCCTGGAAAAGGTTTCTGAAACTGGTATCGAGTGGAAAGATTTTCTTGCCCGTAACTTCTTGAAAGAGGCTCAGGATATAAAGGATAAGTATCAGCGCCTTCTGGATTCCTCAAATAAGACCATCTCAGGTTATAAGATATCTATAGAAAGTGGGAGGGCGAGGATACAACAGATTGATACCGAAACAAAGGATATAAGAGAACGTCTGGTGTCTCTTAAGAAAGAGATAGATGAAACAAGAGAAGATATAGAGTTGCGTTGTCAATCTTTAGGGATTACACTGAAAGAGTTAGAGAGGTTTAAAATAGATAAGGCATATATTGAAAGGGTAAAGAGAGAATTCGATGAACTGATTGCAAAACAGAATCTATTAAAGGATCATATATCAAAACTGAGAGAGATCCTTATAAGGTTGGGAATAGATCCAGATAAGCCGGAGGGGTTGAAACTATTGGAAGATTCTTACAATTCAAAGCTTACATCTCTGAAGAATATAGAGGAACGTATCGGAGTGTTATCTAGAGAGGTTGGATCATTAGAGGCTCAGCTCAAGAGTGCCAGAGAATATCTGGCACTAGCGGAGTCCCTGTCAGAAAAGAAGAAGGAACTAGAAAGGAAGTTAAATCTGTACAGAGTGGTTGATGATGCCCTTAGTGAGAACAGGTTTCCAGAGTTCCTTATGAGAGAGGCTATGGAAAATATTATAGATAGGGCATCCGTACAGTTAAGTTTTCTCACACAGGGGAGATATTCTTTCTCTCTGGCTTCTGATGATTCAGCCGATATAGTGGTGAATGATAACTGGTATCCTGCACAGAAGCGTAAGACCTACTCTCTTTCTGGCGGAGAAAGTTTCTTGGCTTCCATTGCTCTGGCTATAGCAATAGCGGAAGAGATTAGAGGTAAGAAGTCAGTCGACTGCCTCTTTATAGATGAAGGATTCGGCTCTCTGGATGATACTGGCCTGGATACTATAGTATCGGCTTTAGCAGAACTGGAAAATTCTGGAATTATGATCGGGGTGATAACACATAATAAAGAACTTGCCAGTAGATTCCCCTACAGAATTGAGGTCGAGAAGGATGAGAGAGGTTCCAGGATAAAAGGAGAGTGGTAAGATTATGAGGCATACCACAATATTGGCTATAAAAAAGGGAGAGACTGTTGCTATGGGGGGAGATGGACAGGTTACATCTGGTGAAACTATTATTAAAAAGAAGGCAAGAAAAGTCAGGAAGATAAGGGATGGAAAGGTACTGGTTGGTTTTGCAGGTTCAGCTGCTGATGGGATTGCCCTGTTAGACAGATTTGAAGGAAAATTAAACGAATACGGTGGAAACCTCGCCCGGGCAGCGGTAGAACTGGCTAAAGAGTGGAGACTTGATAGGGCTTTAAGAAGGTTGGACGCTCTACTTGTGGTTGCTGATATAAACAATCTATTACTTATCTCCGGAACGGGTGATGTAATAGAACCTGACGATGGTATTATAGCTATAGGGTCAGGTGGTAACTATGCACTTGCTGCAGCTAGAGCTTTATTGAAGCATACAGACCTGTCGTGTGAGGAGATTTTGAGGGAAGCCCTTTCTATAGCTGCCGATATCTGTGTGTATACTAATCATGAGTTTGTGATAGAAACTCTACCTTAATATTAGAAGAGAGGTGAGTTTAATGGAATACTGTATAGGAATAGATGCCGGGACAACCAATATAAAGGTAATATTGTTTGACCTGGATGGTAACATAGTCTCTTCGATTTCTACTCCTACTCCAGTTTTGGTAGAGGGCAGGTATCACTACTTTCTACCCGATAAGATATGGGGGATCATCAAAGATTCAATAAAGAAGGTATCTGCCGAAGTGAAAGGTAATGTTGCCAGTATATCTGCTACCAGTGTAGCTGAGTCTATGGTCCCGATAGATGAAAAGGGAGAGATTCTTTTCCCGGCTATTGCCTGGTACGACGAGAGAACGGTGGAACAGATGGAATGGCTTCTGCAGAGGATAGATCCACAGACGATATACAGTATTACTGGATTGAGAGTCCAGCCTATATATGGCATAAACAAGATTTTATGGATGAAACAGTACAAACGTGACATATATGAAAAGGCTAAGGTATGGTTACCTGTTTCTGACTTTATCACCTATATGCTCTCTGGAGAGATCGCTACAGATTATTCTCAGGCTTCAAGAATAATGGCTTTTGACCTAAAGACCCTCCAGTGGTCAAAGACCATACTAGAAAAGGCAGAGATTCCGGTGGAGATACTTCCTAAGCCTGTACCAAGTGGGACCCTGCTCGGCAGGGTAAAGAATCCAGATGAGTTGGGTGTGAGATCGGATACGGTGGTAGTTGTAGGTGGTCATGATCATGTGTGTGGAGCCTTCATAAATGGATGTTTTCGTAAGGGTATAGGGCTTGACTCGATGGGAACTGCGGAGAGTTTTCAGTTAAGTACTGAGACACCTCCATTGCATCTTGAAGTCAGAGAGAGGGCTGATATAACAGTAGGAGCACACGTAGCTAGAGGAAAGTATTATATGCATGTTGCCATACCATTTTCTGGTGGTCTCATAGAGTGGACGGCTAGACTTATGAGTTCACTTAATAGCATAGAGAAAGAGAGAAATTTGTTTGATGCTCTTTCTTCTCTGGCAGAAACTGCTCCTATTGGTAGTAACGGACTCTTCTGTGTTCCACACTTCCTAGGTAGCAGTGTACCAAAGAGAGACCCTCTAGCAAGAGGTGTCTTTTTGGGCTTAAAGAGAGAACATACCCCTGGAGATTTTGCCAGGAGTGTGTTAGAAGGTCTCTCTTTTGAAGCCAGATTAGCCTTTAATACCCTGGAAGAGTTTGAACCTATAGAGAAGGTTATAGGTATAGGAGGAGGGACTAAGAATCTCATATGGTTAAAGATAAAGGCTACTGTAATAGATAAAGTTATAGAGATCCCGCAGGTTACAGAGGGGACCGCTATGGGAGCAGCCTTCTTGGGGGCTTTAGGCGCTGGTCTATTCAAGGATGAAGATGAAGTGGTTGACAGGACATATAAGGTAAAGATGGTGGTAGAACCAGATAAAAGCTCAACTTCACTGTACAGAGAGCTCTTCGAAAAGATCTATACAAAGATCTTCTATGCAGTTAATGAGATAGACCATATCATAGACCAGGAGATGAGGAGACTGCAGATAAAATGAGTAGAGTGCTTATCAAGAATGGAATAGTAGTTATACCTGGAGAGAATTTTGTAGGGGAGAGAGATATTCTTATTGAAGATGGAGTAATAAGAGAGATCTCAAAGGACATTCCTAAAGGGGACGCAGAAGTTATAGATGTTAATGGTTCTTACGTGATCCCTGGAATAGTAGATATGCATGTACATCTCAGGGATCCAGATGGAGTAGAGGAAGGGATAACTACTGGTACTATCGCATGTGCTAAAGGTGGCGTGACTACCGTCTGTTGTATGCCAAATACCAATCCCTGCATCGATAATCCAGCTATTGTCAGGTATGTTGTGCTTTCTGCAGAAAAATACGGGAGGATAAAGGTACATCCTATAGGTGCTATGACGATAGGAAGGGAAGGGAAGGTCCTTGCCTCCTACGACAGGATGAAATCAGAAGGGATTGTCGGTGTCTCTGATGATGGTAACTGGATAGAGGACCCTCTTGTTATGAAGTCTGTTCTGGAAACTGCCAGTATGTATGGATTACTTCCGATATCTCACTGTGAAGACAAGAGAGTCTCTCTAAACGGAGTAATAAATGAGGGAGTAGTATCTTTAAAACTAGGGTTACCGGGTATTCCTCCACTGGCTGAGACTTTGGCAGTTGCAAGGGATATCCTTATAGCTAGAGAGATAAAATCCCGGATCCATATAGCTCACCTTTCCCTTAAGGATTCTTTGGACATTGTAAGATATGCAAAATCCTGTGGTGTAAAAGTTACCTGTGAGGTTTCTCCTCATCACTTTATACTCACTGAAGAGTTAATCTTGAGAAAGAAGATAGGGCTTAAGGTTAATCCTCCGCTCAGGACAGAGGAGGATAGATTAGCATTGATTGAGGGTATAGCGGATGGTTCTGTAGACGTGATTGCCAGTGATCATGCTCCAAGAAAAACTCTGTCCTCAGACCTTCTTAATGATCCCTTTGGTATCTCCAGCGTAGAGATTATGTTACCCCTCTGCTACACATTTCTGGTAAAGGCTGGTCATCTTTCTACTCTGGAGATGATAAAGAAACTCTCATATAATCCTGCAAGGCTCTTGGGGTTAGATGCTGGAGATCTGAAGGTTGGGAATAAGGCAGATATTGTAGTCTTCAATCCAGATTATAGAGAAGAAGTGGATGTTAAGTCCTTTATATCTAAGGGAAAGAATTCTCCGTACGATGGATTTGAATTGTACGGCTTTCCTACTCTGACGATGGTCGATGGAAAGATTGTCTACACCAAGGATATATAATTGCGAGATACTGGAGAATAGACCTGTCGGGGGATTATTTCTTCTTACTCTAGCCTTGGATGAGGTTATAACAGCTAGAGCAGGACAATTCTTTCTTATCAGGATAGATAGAGAGGATATAGTTCTTAGAAGAGCCTTTAGCATATTTGATATGGAAGAAAACAGGTTGAGTTTCCTCTACAGGGTTGTTGGTAAAGGTACAGCGTGGTTATCTGACAGAAAGGTTGGATATACTCTGAATATCTTTGGTCCCCTGGGGAATGGATTCTCTCTTACCGGGGATAGATGTCTGCTGGTTGGCGGTGGAAGCGGAATAGCCCCGCTATATTATCTGGGAAAAAGTCTTAAAGGAGAAGTGAATTTCTTATTTGGGGCACAAACAGGTAGCTTTTTTGATAAGGACCTTCTCTCCAGATATGCTGAAATAGGAAAGTTAGAGATTGTTACTGAGGATAGTTCCCTTGGAAAAAGAGGATTGGTTACCCAATACATAGACGATAACTACGCAAGGATATATGCCTGTGGCCCTGCGGAGATGTTTAAGAACATAAAGACAGATATTCCAGTGGAGATATCCCTTGAGACCAGAATAGCTTGTGGTTTTGGAGCCTGCAGAGGATGTGTTGTAAAGACCACCAAGGGAGAATATAAAAGGGTCTGCAAGGACGGACCAGTATTCGATCTGAGGGAGATTTTTTAATGAGCTGGGACCTTTGTGGTATAAAATTGAGGACACCTCTGGTAGCAGGTTCAGGACCCCTTGGTTGGGGAAAGGAATTCTTTGAGATATTTCCCACCAGAGGTTTAGGACTATTTATTCCAAAGACTGTTACCCTAAACCGTAAGATAGGGAATCCTCCCCCTAGGATAGAAGAGACTGTAGGGGGGCTTATAAATTCTATAGGACTTGAGAATGATGGCCTCTGTGAGTGGCTAAAACTGGAGCCCTTATACAGGTCTCTTGATATCCCTGTAATGTCTAGTATAGCAGGTAGTACTTTAGAAGAGATCAGAAAGTTAGGTGAGGTTATAAATGAGCTCGATTATATTGCTGGTATAGAGTTAAATCTCTCCTGCCCAAATGTAAAGGGTGAAAACTGGTCAAATAGCCCTGATAGTATCTTCGAAGCGACAAGCACTTTAAGGAAGGTCTATAAAAGGCCTATCTTTGTAAAGCTTGCACCAAAAGATAATCCTCTACCTTATATAATGTCAGCTGTAGAGGGAGGCGCTGATGGCTTAACCCTCTTTAATACGTTTCCTGCCTGCAAAACTATTAATGGGGGACTTTCTGGACCAGCTATAAAGCCTATTTATATAAGGCTTCTTGGGGAGATAAGAGATAGGATTAACATACCTATAATGGCTTCTGGAGGAGTGTTTTCTGCTTCCGATGTGTTGGATTATATGAATCTCGGGATAAATGCTGTTCAGATTGGCACTGCATTCTTTAAGGATCCAAATATAGCAGAGATTATATGGAGGGAATTGAAGAACCTTCTATAGAGTGAAAAGAAGGTCTGGCAGGCTTTAGAACCTTTCTATGGTATCCTTTAATAGTAGAGGGTCCAAGCCTGCCTTTTTCATCTGTCTGCAAAATCCACATATCTCTTCGGTTGTTGGTTGTCCACAGATTCTACAGCTCGATAGAGGTAATGTATCCGACGCTGTTAGAAAATACTTCTTTCCCTTTTCCAGAAAGCCGAAGTAGAACTGAGCCTTAGTCCCAGGAGATATATTTTCTAGCTGATTGAGTATCTCTTTATAAACAATAGATTGTGCCCTCTTTGATAGCGGACATCTCTCCCTTACGTAATCTATCCCTTTTGTCTCACAGTATATAGTAGTCTCTTCATCGGTCAATCTTGACAGAGGTTTGGCTTTACGGGAGAAACCATCCTCTTCTGGCATTACAGGATGCTGTGATTTCAGATACTCTATCTGCCAGTGGAGGATATTACCCAATAGTGCACTGGACTCATCATCAAGATTATGACCAGTTACTATCACACTGTAATTCCTGGAAACTGTGAATAGATTCATAATATATCTCTTTATAGTACCACAGGTAGAACAGTAGGGACGATCATTCTTCTTAGCTATATAGGTGATACCAGTCTGATAGATATCTCTTAAAGAGACCTCATAGTAATTTACATCTCTCTGAGATGCAAAAGTCTTCACCTTCTCTTTTGAAATGGACGAATATTCTCCTATTCCTATGTTTATATGAATCCCATCTGCTTTGTACCCCAGATCCAACAGGATATCCCAGAGGGCAAGGCTATCTTTTCCACCAGACACAGCCACCAATATCCTTTCCTCTTTGGTAAACATCCTGTATTGTTCTATAGCTCTTTCTACCTGTCTTCTTACATACTCTAGGAAATGTTCTTTACAAAATGCCGAGTTATGTCTTCTTATATAGATAGAGGCAGGACCTTTACATTTTATACACCACATCTCATTGACACCTCCTGGGTGTGGATGTTAATTTTATTATACTTAAAGATTCTTATCCTTATCTATATTCCCTTGTATTAGATATCCTATCGTGATATAATTTTTTGCAAGATTTTTAGGAGGCGTAGAATGGATTACAGTAAAACTCTAAACTTGCCAAAAACAAACTTTGCTATGAAGGCTAATCTCCCTGAAAAGGAAAGGGAGATACAGAGATATTGGGGTGAGATTGATCTTTACAGACTGATAAGGGGGAAAAGAGCAGGGAGGCCTAAATTTATACTCCATGATGGTCCTCCATATGCAAATGGGGACATCCATTTGGGGCAGGCTCTCAATAAGATAATGAAGGATACTATTGTGAGATATCATACTATGCTAGGAGAAGATGCCCCTTACGTTCCAGGTTGGGATACCCACGGACTTCCAACAGAACAACAGGTAGCCAAGATAACCAAAAGAGATAGAAGGACTATAGACCCTCTCGAGTGGAGAAGAGAGTGTAGGAATTTTGCTGCCAAGTATATAGACAGACAGCGTGAAGAATTTAAGAGGTTAGGTGTATTAGGTGACTGGGATAATCCTTATGTGACATTTGATCCAAACTATGAGGCGTCACAGATAAGAGTCTTCAAAGAGCTGGTAAACAAGAATCTGGTATATAGGGCATTAAAGCCAGTCTACTGGTGTTACCACTGTGAGACTTCGCTGGCAGAAGCTGAGATAGAATACAAAGAGACCACATCTCCGTCTATAATAGTCTCATTCAGATTAATATTAGATGGAAGTTCTGCTGATACCCTGAGAGATAAAGATCCCATCTATGTACCAATATGGACAACTACTCCCTGGACTCTCCCTGGAAATACCGCAATAGCATTGAATCCAAATGCAAAGTATCTACTTATAGAAGCTGATCAGAAGAGATTTATTCTTGTAGAAGAAAGACTTTCTGCTGTTAGAGAGCTTGTAGGGTGGAAGGATGTAACCTTACTTGGAGAATTTCTTGGAAAAGACCTGGAGGGATACAGGGCACAGCATCCATTTGAAGATAGAGAAGTTCCTCTTGTCCTGGGAGACCATGTATCAACTGAAGAAGGAACGGGTGCAGTTCATACGGCACCTGGTCATGGCCCAGAGGACTATGAGGTTGGGCTAAAGTACAACCTTCCAGTTCTTTCCCCTATCGATGAGTTGGGTAGATTTACTACAGAGACACTTGGACTCAAAGGTATGAACGTGTTAGAAGCAAATAAGGTTATCATATCTTATTTGGAGGAGAACGGTAAACTTCTATACAATGGTACTGTCAACCATGATTATCCTCACTGCTGGAGATGTAGAAAGCCTGTAATATTCAGGGCAACTGAACAGTGGTTTATAGATGTGAATAGTTTCAGAGATGTAGCGTTAAAAAGCCTTGACAGTGTCGAATGGATCCCACCCTGGAGCAAGAACAGAATGGTTGGTATGTTAGAGGTAAGGCCAGACTGGTGTATCTCCAGGCAGAGGATATGGGGAGTTCCCTTACCCATCTTTTACTGTAAAAGATGCAACTCCCCACTTCTTGATACAGAAGTTATTGAATATGTAGCTAGAATATTTGAAAAGGAAGGCTCGGATTCCTGGTTCAGATATTCAGCAGAGGAACTACTCCCCGATGGGACGGTATGTCCGAAATGCGGATCGAAAGAGTTTGAAAAAGAGAAGGACATAATGGATGTCTGGTTTGATTCTGGCTCCAGTTTTGCCGGTGTGCTAAAGAGGAATAGAGACCTTTCCTTCCCCGCAGATATGTACTTAGAAGGAAGCGACCAGCATAGGGGTTGGTTCCAGACATCATTATTGCTCTCTGTTGCCACAGAAGGGATTCCTCCCTATCGAAAAGTTCTTACCCATGGGTTTGTTGTTGATGAGTCAGGCAAGAAGATGTCCAAGAGTTTGGGTAATGTTATAGATCCGCAGGAGATAGTAAATTCTTTAGGTGCTGATGTCTTGAGACTTTGGGTTGCTTCTTCTGATTTTCGTTCTGATATAAAGGTCTCCAAAAATATTCTCAACCAGATAGTGGAAGCCTATAGAAAGATAAGGAATACTATTAGATTTATGCTTGGGAATCTCTATGATTTTGATCCAGAGAGGGATACGGTACCTTTAGACAAACTCGATATCCTGGATAGATGGGTCCTCTCTGAATGGAACGAACTTCTGGATAGGGTAAAGACTGCTTATGATGAATATGAATTTCATATGGTATTTCATAGTGTACATAGCTTCTGTGTGAACCAGTTAAGCTCTTTTTATCTAGATGTCATAAAGGATAGATTATATGTTGAGCTTCCTACCTCACCTAAAAGAAGATCTGCTCAGACAACACTTTACAGTATCTTAAAGGGAATATTAAAGATACTGGCTCCTATAATGGTACATACTGCGGAAGAGGCATGGCAACATCTTCCTGGGCAAAAAGAATTGAGTGTTCATCTGGAGGATTGGCCAGACAGGTTCTCCATCTCTCTTAATCAAGAAGAGATGGATATGTGGAGGCACTTCTTTGCAGTAAGAGATGAGGTGAATAAAAAGTTAGATGAGGCAAGACAGAATAAAGTAATAGGAAATAGCCTCGAGGCAAAGCTCAAGGTGTTCGTTCCTGCCACGACATATTCCTACATATCCAGGTTTAACGGCCAATTGGGCGAGTTACTTCTTGTATCCGAGGTGGAACTCCTGATAAAGGATAGTACTGATTCGATAGAGGTAGAGATCATCCCTCTTGAGTATAATAAGTGTCAGCGTTGCTGGATGTATACACCTGATGTTGGAAAAGATGAGAGATATCCAGATCTCTGCGAGAGGTGTATATCAGTTATAGAAAATATTACCGGAAAAGGTGAAGATAGATGAGTATAGACCTTACCTATTTTAAAGAGCTACTCTTAGAGAGAAAAAGAGAGATAGAACATAACCTGAAGAATATTAAAGAACTTTCTGCTAACAAAAGTGAGATAGAGCTGATAGGAGAACTTTCTAGTTCTGACGATCATCTGGCAGAGTATGCCTCAGTGGTATATGATCATGAAAGTACCCTGACCATCGAGAATATACTCAAAGATATATTAAACCAGATAGAATCGGCACTAAAAAGGATAGAGAACGGAACCTACGGTATATGTGAAGTGTGTAAGAAGCCTATAGATGAAGAGAGACTAAAGGCTATTCCTTACGCCACAATGTGTGTAAGGTGTAAATCTATAAAAGAGAAAAGTGTCAGGAAATAGCTTAGGTATTACCACAGGAATAGTTATACTAATACTTGACAGAATCCTTAAGAAGTTATCTGCTACATATCTGTCTTCTAATGATATAGAGGTTGGTAATGGTCTCTTGAGACTGACTTATGTGAGGAATCCTGGTGCTGCTTTTGGTTTCCTTCCCTCTCAGAGGGGGCTTATCATCTTTGTATCCATTCTGGCACTTATATTTGTAATCAGACTCTTTAGAAACATCGGTTATAAGAGTTCATTTTTCTTGATTGGATTTTGGATCTTGGTAGCAGGTATCCTGGGTAATCTTCTGGATAGAATATTTCTCGGTTATGTTATTGACTATATCCAGGTACTTAATTCACCGATATTTAATGTCTCAGATGTAGCCATACTTATAGGTATGGCAGTAATTCTATTTTTCTCTTAGAAGGGAGGAGAATATGCACCCAACACTTTTTCAGTTTGGTAACTTTACTGTAAGGTCCTGGGGTCTGATGGTAATGCTGGGTATTATCGTAGGTGTCTTACTTGCTATGAGAGAGGCAGAGAAGAAGGGGATAAATCCTGAACACATAATAGATCTGACGATTATCTTGATTATCCTTGGAGTGGTCGGTGCAAGAGTGGTTTATGTACTTACTAACTTTAGTGAGTATAGGAATAATATCGGTCTTGCTTTTTCTGTAAGATCGGGAGGGTTAGCCTGGCCTGGAGCATTTCTGTTTGCCCTTATTGGGACTATACTCTTTGTGAGATGGCGTAAACTTTCTTTCTGGAAGATAGCAGATATACTCTCTCCTTATATAGCCTTAGGCTATTCTATTGGTAGGATAGGATGTTTCCTTAATGGATGTTGTTTTGGAAAAATTACGGAAAAGTCCTGGTGGAGTGTTTATATGTTGGGAGCATATAGATATCCTACCCAGATATATGCCTCAATAGCTTCATTCTTTATCTTCCTATTTCTTGTGACAAGATCGTGGGATGATAAACCTGGGAAGAGGTTCTTAACTTACATAATACTCTACTGCATCTACAGATTTATAGTGGAGTTCTTTAGATATAATGCCAGATATATACTCGGGTTGAGTGTAGCTCAGTGGGGAATGTTAGGGACTATAGTAGTTACATCTGTGATTCTATATGGAAAGAGTATTGAGTGGAAAAGAGGGCAGGCTTGACCTTGTTCTAAAAGAGTTATTCCCGGATCTATCGAGAGAAAGGATCAAGGAGATAATAGAATCAGGAAAAGTATCTGTAGATGGCAGAATAGTTATCAGACCGGGATTTAGAGTCAGGAAAGATTCAATTATCAGGGTTGAAGAGGTAAGGTTTACCGAGAATATCCTTCAGCCCTGTGATCTACCTGTAGATATAGTCTATGAGGATGAGAGTATCGTAGTTGTCGATAAACCGGCTGGTTTAGCTGTCCATCCTGCTCCTAGTGTCAAGGGTCCCACGCTGATTCATGCACTTATAGGAAGGACAGAACTGGCACCGGTAAACAGTGCTAGACCAGGGGTGGTTCACAGATTGGATAAGGATACATCAGGCTTGATGGTTTTGGCAAAAACATTTCAGAGTTATAATAAACTTATTAAACAGATCCAGGAGAGAAGAATGATAAAGGAGTACATAGCGGTTGTTCATGGAAAGGTCAAGTCTGGGACCATAAATGTTCCCATAGGGAGGTCTCCGACGGATAGGACAAGGATGAAAGTAATACCTGCAGGAAGAGTAGCTGTTTCTCATTATGAAGCTTTAGAGATTATTGGGGATTACTCTGTAGTGAAGATTAGGATAGAAACGGGTAGGACACATCAGATAAGGGTTCACCTTGCTTATATTGGCCATCCAGTGGTTGGAGATAAGATATATGGTATACCCGAAAGAGAGGAATTGATAAAGAGACAGGCATTACACTCTTCAAGGTTATCATTTCTCCATCCATTGACAGAAGAGCCGTTGGACTTCCATTCTCCTCTTCCAGAAGACATAAAGAATCTGATAGAAAGGTTAAGGAGGCAAACTTGAATAGACTTATTTCTGCCTGCATTCTAGTAGGGATAATACATATGACCGATACCCTCTCGCTGTCTGTACGGTGGGTAGGGGTAAAGGTTGGCAGGGTAGTTACAGCTGCGAGCCTTTTTAATATACTGGTCCTCATCTCAAGGACAGCAAATCTGCTTCAGGCTCCTATGGTTGGTAAGATGGTCGACCTGGCTATAAAGAATCATCAAAGCCTACCGCTTCTGATTAACTTTAGACTTATAATACTTTCAAGCACTCTTGGGACTATAGCAGGGATGCTTCTTATGCCAACCTTTGTAAATACCTTTGGTAAACTCATTATAATCTTTGAGAAGGAAGGGTCTATTTTAAGGCTACTCTTTAGAATACTTAAGCCAAGAAGTTTTGCTAACTCTCTTGATGACTTTGTAGTTCCTAGTAAAGAGATTATTGGAAGAGATATCTTCAAAAATATTCCCAAGAAATTCTTCTTATTTCAATTACTCATCACTGGATTTTATACAATAGGGGTTTTGAGTTCTCTATATGCAGGAGCCATAGTACCCCAATACCGAGTTACAGCGAGTCAACTTTCTGGTATAATAAATGGTATAGCCACTGTGTTATTTATGGTCTTTGTTGACCCTTCGGTAGCAGTTATAACTGATCAGGCTTTGAGACAAGTAAGACCACAGAGAGATGTGAGAAATATAGTTATAGTGCTTACAATAGCGAGGCTGATGGGAACTTTGTTGGCTCAGTTATTGATAGTTCCCTGTGCTCGCTTAGTAGCTATAGTTGCTACTAGGATGTAAAAGAAGAAAAGGAGGCTGTGAGATGCTCTCTATAGAGGAAGTTATCCATATAGAAAGATTAGCAAGACTGAGACTTACAGATAAGGAAAGAGAGATGTATAGAAAACAGCTAAATGATGTATTGAATTATGCTGCCAGATTAGATGAGATAGATACCTCTAATGTTTTGCCTATGTATCATGTACTTCCGGTAACCAATGTATTGAGGGAGGATATCCCGAGAGAAAACTTCTCTCAAGAAGTAGCTCTGAGTAATGCGCCATTAAAGGAGGATGGATTTTTTGTTATACCTCCTATCTTAGGGGGTGAAGAGTAGGATGGATCTAGCTGATCTTACTGCCCATGAACTTTTGGATCTCATCCGTAGAAAAGAGGTATCTCTCCGGGATATCGTAAAGAGCTGTATAGAAAGGATAGAGAGATACGAGCCTATAATAAAGGCTTACCTGACTGTTAGGGACCCGGAAGATGTTATCAACTCGGTAAAGGATGATGAGCCATATTCAGCGATCCCTATCGCTATTAAAGACAATATACTTGTAAAGGGTTTACCTAATACCTGCGCTTCTAAAATATTATCGAACTTTATAGCTCCATACAATGCCACTGTGATAGAGAAGTTAAACAGAAAGGCTTTCAATATTATAGGTAAGACTAACTTGGATGAATTTGCTATGGGATCTTCTACGGAGAATTCCGCCTTCGGTCCAACTAAAAATCCATGGGATATAGAGAGAGTCCCAGGTGGTTCCAGTGGAGGTTCTGCTGCAAGTGTGGCTATGGGTTCAGCGATATGGGCATTAGGTTCCGATACCGGTGGTTCTATCAGACAACCCGCCTCTTTTTGTGGAGTGGTTGGCTTAAAACCGACCTATGGTACTGTCTCCAGGTATGGTCTGGTAGCTTTTGCCTCCTCTTTGGATCAGATAGGTCCAATTACAAAGGATGTGACTGATTGTGCTATACTATACAGTTTTATAAACGGTCATGACCCTAATGACTCTACATCACTTGATGTAGAACCCTATAGATACTCTCCTCTTAAAGGAGATGTCAGGGGCTTAAGGATAGGTCTAATTAAGGAACTTTTAGCCGAGGGTGTAGACCCATCCGTGAAGAAATGTATGGAAGACGCAGTGAGGACCTTTGAAGACTTAGGGGCTATTGTTGAAGAAGTCTCTCTTCCACACATAAGTTATTCTGTCCCTACATACTATATACTCGCTCCAGCAGAAGCCAGTTCTAACTTAGCCAGATTTGATGGGGTACGTTATGGTTTTAGAGCGAGTGGAAAGACCGCTGAGGAGATGATGAGTAATACAAGAGGAGAAGGTTTTGGTCCCGAGGTCAAGAGAAGGATAATGCTTGGTACATATGTCCTTAGTGCAGGATATTATGAGGCATTTTATCTAAAAGCACTGAAATTTAGAAACCTCATAGCTGGTGATTTTAAGAAGGCATTTGAGAGGTTTGATGTCCTTATTTCTCCAACATCCCCTATCCTGCCCTTTAAACTGGGAGAGAAGGTAGAGAATCCGTTAGAGATGTATCTAGCAGATATATGTACAATCCCTATAAACCTGGCGGGATTACCAGCAATATCTATCCCCTGCGGTTTTGTCAATGATCTTCCTGTAGGGTTACAGATTATCGGACCGGTCTTTAGTGAGTCTAAACTATTTGAGGTGGCTTATGGTTTTGAGCAGGCTACTCCTTTTCATAAAAGGAGACCTCAGTTAGGAGGGAAGCCCTATGGATTATGAAGTCAATATAGGAATAGAGATCCATGCAGAACTTCTGACAAAATCTAAGGTATTCTGTAGCTGTCCTGTCCAGTTTGGAGCTCCTCCAAATACCCTTACCTGTCCTGTATGTCTAGGTTTACCAGGTGCCCTGCCGGTACTGAATAGAAAGGCAGTAGAATATGCCATCCTTACTGCCCTGGCTCTTAACTGTAAGATAAATAAGAACGCCATATTCCATCGTAAGAATTATTTCTATCCAGACCTGCCGAAGAATTACCAGATTTCTCAGTATGATACTCCTATAGGGATACAGGGGTATCTGGAGATAGAGACTTCTAACGGTAAGAAGCGTATAAGGATAAGGAGAGTTCATCTTGAAGAAGATACCGGTAAACTAATTCACAGTGGTGGTCGTATTACCGGTTCCGATATGTCCTTTGTTGACTTTAACAGGAGTGGAGTTCCTCTCCTGGAGATTGTCTCTGAGCCAGATATATCCAGTCCAGAGGAGGCTAAGGAATATCTGGTAAATATAAGAGACATACTTGTCTTCCTTGGAGTCTGCGATGGTAAGATGGAAGAAGGAAGTATGAGGTGCGAGGCTAATGTATCTATAAGGGAAAAGGGTTCTGACAAGCTCGGTACCAAAACTGAACTGAAGAATATAAATTCATTCAGAGCTGTAGAGAGGGCTCTTCAGTATGAGATAGAGAGACAGATTGATATAGTCTCCAAAGGTAAAGAAGTCGTACAGGAGACCAGGCACTGGGATGAGAAGAACGAAAGGACTATAAGTATGCGCAGTAAAGAAGAGGCTCACGACTATAGATACTTTCCAGAACCAGACCTTGTTCCTTTAGAGATAGATGATGCCTGGATAGAAAGACTGAGGTCTCAGATACCTGAACTTCCTGAAGAAAAATACGAGAGGTATAAAACTTTAGGACTAACCCCTTATGAGGCAAAGCTTCTAGCCCATGACCTGGAATTCTCAGTCTTCTTTGATAAGGCGATAAAGCTTTATAATAACCCCAGAGCTATTGCCAACTGGTTGCTAGTTGATGTCACCAAAGAACTCAAGGATAGGAACAAGGTAATAACTCAGACTTTACTCACTCCCGAGATTATGGTTGAGCTTATATCCCTTATCGATGAGGGGAAGATAAGTGGAAGGATAGCCAAAGATATTCTGCCGGAACTTATAGACAAAGGTACTTCTCCAAAGAAGATAATAGAAGAGAAGAATCTGGTACAGATTACTGATACCTCTACCCTACTTTCTGTAATAGATCAGGTTCTGAAAGAGAACAGAGAGGTAGTAGAGGAATACCGGAAGGGTAAAGAAAGGTCCTTCGTATTTCTCGTGGGGCAGGTAATGAAACTCACTAAGGGTAAAGCCAATCCTAAACTGGTGAATGAGCTTTTAAAGAAGGCATTGGGGTAAAGATACTGATTGTCAGTAACGGATACTGTGAAGACGATATAGCATTGAGACTGGCACTTTCTTTAAATAGATACTATCGCGCTGAAGATATTGCAGTATTTCCTATGGTTGGTGAGGGTAAGAGGTTTGAGGGATACGAGTTTCCGGTTTTATTTAAGGGGTCTTCTCTCCCCAGTGGTGGTTTTGGCTTTAGGGTTGGGTTGTCTCTCTTTAAAGAAGATATAAAGAGTGGATTATTCAGAGATCTGATACATATGTATAAGACTCTTAAAACCATAAGATCCGATATTGCGATCTCTATAGGGGACCCATTTAACCTTATATTTACTTATCTGGGAACTGGTAGAAGGGTCTTCTTTGTATCTACTGATCAGGGTCATTCCGCATGGGTAAATGGCTTTAGCAGTGTAGAATTGAGAATTATTAAACAGTTTGCCCTGTGGACATTTACCAGAGATAGGAAGACCGAAGAGTTTCTGATAGAGAAAGGGATAGATAATGCCAGATATCTCGGTAATCCTCTGATGGACTGTGTAGAAGATCCCAAGTTCTTTCTACCCGAGGGGATAACCTTACTACCAGGGACAAGGAGAGACTGCGGCAAGAATCTACTTTTTCTTTTAGAAATAATTAAGAGGATAGAGAAGCCTTTTAAGTACTATGTCCCTATAAATGTCAACTCCGAACCTTTCATTATAGAGGTATTGAGAGAGTGTGGCTATGAGTTGTTGGACTGGGATTACGGGTATAAGATAGAAAGACCTTTAGAGATCTATATAGGAAGAGGGACCTTCTCTGAAATGGTCTCTTCTAGCCTGCTGGTGATAGGACTTTCTGGAAGTGGTAATGAACAGTCTGCCGGATTAGGTAAGCCAGTGATTAGTTTCTATATAGAGGGGATTCAATTTAATAGGAAATTCATCGCAGAGCAGAAAAGACTGCTGGATGAGTCACTTATTCTGGTTGATACAGATTCTGCCAGTAAAGTTATAAACAGTCTTCTCTCCGATCCTCTGGAATTAAAGAGAAGAGGGGAGATAGGAAAGTTTAGGATGGGAGAAAAGGGAGCCATACCTAAAATAGCCCAGTTCATAAAGGATTATTTGGGATGAAGGTAGGAGATAGAATAGTTCTGTACATAGAGAAAGTCGTATGGGAAGGAAAGGGATTGGGCCATTATAATGGCCAGGTAGTAATGGCTGATTACGTATTACCGGGAGAAAAGGTAAGGTTAGTTATAGAAGAGGTCAAGAAAGACTATACTATCGGTTCATTGATAGATGTTATAGAACCATCGAAGGAGAGGATAGCGCCGAGATGTAAGCACTACTATCAGTGTGGAGGTTGTAGTTTCCAGCATACAAGTTATGAGTATCAGTTAAGATTGAAAAAGATGTCGTCCCTGGAGGTTATCTCCCGTATTCTCGGTAGAGAAGTCAGTGGAGAAGGTCCGGTAAAATCTCATAATCCCTGGTATTATAGGAATAAGGCTCAGTTTCCAATAGCCATAGAGAAGGGAAAGGTTTTGGGAGGATTTTACAAAAAGGGGACCCATCAGATAGTAGATCTTTCAGAGTGTCCCCTCCATCCTCCGGTGTTTATTGATATACTTAAATGGGTAAAGGATAATGTCAGTAAAAGGGACCTTAATCTGAGGTATCTCTATATTAGACAGGGAACTTCAGGAGATATTATGGTAACATTTGTAGTATGGGAAAGGATGAAGAATAGCAAGGAACTGGCTTTATCGCTGGTTAAAGCCTTCCCTGAAGTTGTCAGCGTCTATGAGAATGTAAACAGGTCCAGTGGTAATGTTATACTCGGAGACAGTTTTTATCTTATAGATGGAAAAGAGAAACTCGAGCAGAAGATAGGCGATATAGTCTTTATGGTATCTCCAGGGTCATTCTTCCAGGTAAATGTACAGCAGTTGAAAGTTATAACAGATTACATTATGGATATTCTTTCTCCTTACAGAGGAGGAGTCTTCGTTGATGGATATGCAGGTGTTGGGACATTTAGTTTACCGATTTCCAGGTCTTCCAGGTATGGTTATAGCATAGAGGAGAATCCGATAGCGGTGAATGATGCTATAGATAACATCAACATTAACAGGATCCATAATGTGAGGATCAGGAAAGGTAAGACAGAGTTTGAAGTAAAGAAGATACTGAAAAGTGAATCCTTTGATTATCTTCTGGTTGATCCTCCAAGAAAGGGTCTGGATAAAGAATTTTCTACTTTTCTGTCCCAGATAGATATAGGCTTGATCATCTATATATCTTGTAATCCCAGTACTTTAGCTCGTGATATAAAGATATTGGAGTCTGGTAATTTTGTATTGAAGAAGTTGAGAGGCTTTGATCTCTTTCCTCAAACTGCCCATATGGAATATGTGGCTGTTTTAGAGAGGAGGTGATAGTTATGAATTTTGTTCATCTCCATCTCCACTCTGAATATAGTTTATTAGATGGGGCATGTAGGATAGATGACCTCGTTGATGAATTGGAAAGATTGGAGATGCCTGCCTGTGCTATTACCGATCACGGTAATATGTATGGCATAATAAAGTTTTATAAAAAAGCCAAGGCAAAGGGTATAAAACCTATAATAGGTTGTGAGATATATGTTTCTCCTGGTGATATGACCGAGAAGAATCCACAGGAGGAGAATCATCATCTGGTTCTTCTTGCTATGGATAACACAGGATACAAAAACCTCACAAGGATAGTTAGTATAGCCTATCTAAATGGATTTTATTATAAACCTAGAGCAGATAAGTCTCTACTTGAAAAATATAATGAAGGTATAATAGCCCTTTCCTCCTGTATACAGGGAGAGATATCCAAGCTTATACTTAAGGGCGATATAAATGGGGCAAAGTCTGTTATAGACTGGTATAGAAATGTCTTTAAAGATAGGTTTTATCTGGAACTTCAAGACCATGGTATGGAAGAAGAGGCAAGAGTCAATGAGGTAATGAAGAGATTAGCAGGAGAGATGAATGTCCCTCTTGTTGTCACAAATGACGTCCACTATCTCAGAAAAGAGGATGCTCTATACCACGATATCCTTTTGGGAGTTCAGACAAATAAAAAGATAGATGACCCTGATAAGATGAGATTCCCCACCAACGAGTTTTATTTCAAAACCAGGGAGGAGATCGAGGGGCTTTTTCGGGATGTACCTGAAGCCATTGAGAATACTCTGGAGATAGCTGACAGGTGTAACTTAGAGCTGACATTTGGTAAATACCACATCCCTGACTATCCGATACCCGAAGGAGAGACCGTAGTTAGCTATTTTAGGAAGCTGGTAGAAGAGGGCTTCAGGAAGAGATACGGAGATAATCCATCTAAAGAGGCGAGAGAAAGACTGGAGAAGGAACTATCAGTAATTGAAATGATGGGTTTCCCCGGTTACTTCCTTATAGTCTGGGATGTTGTCCACTTTGCCAAGACTCATAATATAATGGTGGGACCTGGAAGAGGTAGCGCTGCTGGTAGTATGGTATCCTACTGCTTAGGGATTACCGATGTGGAACCTTTAGGTATGGGCCTTCTATTTGAGAGATTTTTGAATCCAGAAAGGATAAGTATGCCAGATATAGACATAGATTTTGCTGATGAAAAGAGACAAGAGATTATTAGATATGTTACAGAGAAGTATGGTTCAGATAAAGTATGCCAGATCATCACATTTGGAACTATGGCAGCCAGGGCAGCAGTTAGAGATGTGGGAAGAGTACTTAATATACCTTACTCTGATGTTGACAGATTGGCAAAACTCATCCCTTTTGGGAGTTCCATCTCAGAGGCATTAGAGTCTTCAGCTGAGCTGAGAGAGATCTATGAGTATGAAGAATGGGCTAGAAATATTCTTAACTTTGCTAAGATGCTGGAGGGAATGCCAAGGCATGCATCAACACATGCAGCTGGAGTAGTTATATCCAAGTTTCCTCTTATGGATCTGGTCCCTCTCCAGAGAGGACCAGAGGGAGATGTAATGACCCAATTCGAGATGGGTGATCTGGAAGAATTGGGGCTTCTGAAAATGGACTTCCTGGGCTTGAGGACACTCACCCTTCTAGAGAATACTATAAAGATCATTAAAGATACAACGGGGGAGGATATACAGCTGAATAAGATACCAATGGATGATAGGGAGACTTATAAGCTTTTGCAGGAAGGAGAGACAGTTGGAGTCTTTCAGCTTGAAAGTTCCGGTATGAGAAATCTCTTAAGGGATATGAAACCAGAATCTTTTGAGGATATAAGCTCTGTACTCGCTCTCTATCGTCCTGGTCCGTTGGGAAGCGGTATGGTCAGTGACTTTGTGAGGCGTAAGAGAGGAGAGGAACCTATAGAATATCCTCACCCTATCCTGGAGCCGATCCTTAGAGACACATACGGGGTAATAGTCTATCAGGAACAGGTGATGCAGATAGCTAATGTAATGGCAGGTTTTACACTGGGAGAGGCGGACCTTCTCAGAAGGGCTATGGGTAAGAAGTTACCTGAAGTCCTGGCTCAGCAGAGAAGTAGGTTTTTGACGGGAGCATTGGAAAGGGGTATCTCTGAAGAGGTAGCTAATCGTGTATTTGACCTGATGGAATACTTTGCAGGTTATGGATTCAATAAATCTCATACTGTAGCCTACGGTTTGTTGGCGTATCAGTCCGCCTACTTAAAAGCTCATTATCCTCTAGCATATATGACAGCGCTTCTTATGAGCGTTGAGGGGAACACTGCTAAAATTGCCAGGTATGTTCAAGAGGCAAGACGAATGGGAATAAGAATATTACCTCCAGATATCAACGAGAGTAACGTCCATTTCACTCCGGTAGGAAACAGTATAAGGTTTGGTCTGGCAGCTATAAAAAATGTAGGAGAAGGAGCAGTGGAGGCGATCTTGGAGGTAAGGCAGAAGGGAGGTAAATTTAGAAGTCTAGAGGATTTCCTCAACAGGATAGATACGAAGAGGATTAACAAGAAGGTTATAGAGAGCCTTATAAAAGCAGGTGCTTTTGATTCTCTGGGTAGAAGCAGGGCGGAACTTTTGGCAATGTTTGAACAGTATCAGGAGAAGAAGACTAGAGAGAAGGGTAAGAAGAAAAACCTCTTTGAATCAGAAGAATTTAAAGCTGAACCAATCCCTGTTATAGAAGAATTTCCGATAGAAGAAATTCTGGCTATGGAAAAGGACCTTATAGGTCTTTACATATCTGATAATCCATTACTCCACTATATAGAAGATTTAAAAGAGCGGGTCTCCTGCAACATAGAAGATATAGAGGATCTGGAGGACGAGGCGATAGTAACCATAGGCGGTGTAGTTTCCGGAGTGAAATTGGTAGATACCAAGAATGGCAAGATGGGTTTCTTGCAGTTAGAAGACCTTTCTGGCAGTATAGAAGTTGTTGTCTTTCCGAAAACTCTTAAGGAGATAAAGAAAGATATTGAAAATTCTACCAATATATTCGTAGTTGAAGGTAAGATTAATAAGAAAGAAGAAGAGATAAAGGTTATTGCAGATAAGGTCTATCTTCTTGGAAAATCTTTCTACAATAACAAGATCAGAAGCTTGCATATAAATATCAAAGAAGACAGATGCGATGATTCTCTCCTTTATAGACTTAAAAGTGTCCTCTCAGAGTATCCGGGAGATCTTCCTGTCATTGTTCATCTTGTTAATGATATAGAGATCTGCAAGATAGCCCTTGGTAACGAATTTAAAGTAAAGGAATCAGGAAAATTATTAGGAGAATTACAATCTATATTTGGAGCGTCAAATGTCTGGATTGAATAATGTCTGGGATGTAATAATCGTAGGAAGTGGTATTGCAGGATTGTATACTGCCTTAAATGTAAAGGAAGGGGTCAGGGTTCTTGTACTCACCAAAGGTGATATCAGAGAGAGTAATTCTTATAATGCACAAGGGGGGATAGCTGCTGCTATAGGGGAAGATGATAGTCCAGATATTCATTTTCAAGACACCATAAGGGCAGGAGATGGTCTATGTAATCCAGAAGCAGTAAAGATACTCGTTTATAATGCTCCCGGTATAGTTGAGGATCTCATCAGGCTTGGGGTAGAATTTGATAGGGACGAAACTGGGAAGTTGGACTTGGGAAGAGAAGGTGCCCATTCCAGGAGGAGAGTTCTCCATAGCAAGGGTGACTCTACAGGAAAGGCTATTATGGATGTACTTATAAGACATACGCTGGAAAGAGAGATCCCGGTCAGGGATCAGGTTATGGTTTTGGATCTGATCGTAGAAGATGGGATATGTAAGGGGATTCTTGTCTGGGATAGAAGAGAAGAAGAGGCCTATCCTGTGTTTTCTAAAGCGATAATTTTAGCTACCGGTGGTATAGGACAGATATACCCATTTACAACCAATCCAGCGGTAGCTTGTGGTGATGGACTGGCTATCGCATATAATGCTGGGGCAGAGTTATGTGATATGGAATTTGTCCAGTTCCACCCTACAGTACTGAAACATCCATCAGCTCCTCCACTGTTAATTACAGAGTCGATCAGGGGAGAGGGTGGAATCTTGAGGAATATCAATGGAGAAAGGTTTGTCACAAAATACCACGAAATGGGAGAGCTTGCCCCAAGGGATGTCGTCTCAAGGATCATAATGGATGAGATGGAAAGGACTAATTCAGACCATGTTTATCTCGACATAACACATCTTCCAAAAGATTTTATTCTCTCTCACTTTCCTATGATATACAGTGAGTGTCTAAAATACGGTATAGACATCACCAGAGATTACATCCCTGTAGCTCCAGGAGCCCATTATATGATGGGAGGCATAAAGACAAATCTCAGGGGTGAAACCAGTATAAAGGGTTTGTACGCCTGTGGAGAATGTGCTGGGACCGGGATACATGGTGCAAATAGAATGGCAAGTAACTCTTTGCTAGAGGGTCTAGTTTTTGGTAAAATTATAGCTCAAGAGGTTTCTGAGTATGTATTCAATAACGGAGACATAGAGGTTATAAGAGATATAAAGGCTTCAGAAAAGAAGATATACGAGGATGAGGCTCTAGATGAATTTAGATACAGGATGCAGTCTCTTATGTGGAAGTACTGTGGAATAAGAAGGGAAGAAAAGGGGTTGAAGTTCTTGATAGAAGAGCTAGAAAAGATGCAGACAGAGGCAATGGATATACCGGTTAACAATTTTAAAGATGTTGAGACTAAAAATATGCTCCTACTTGCAAAGTTGATCGCTGAGAGCGCCTTGGAGAGGAAGGAAAGTAGAGGTACCCATTTTAGGGTCGACTATCCTTATAGAGACGATATTTACTGGCAAAAACATATTATAAAGAAGAAAGGAAGGCTATGAATAGCATATCTAGGATAATATCATTAGCTTTAGAAGAGGACATAGGAATTGGAGATATAACAACAGATCTTATTATAGATGAGGGGCTTAAGGGTAAGGCTTATATAAAATGTAAGGAGAGAGGCATCCTTTGTGGTTGTGAAGTAGTAAAAGAGGTCTTTCGTACTATTGATGAGAATTTGACCTTGGAATTTTTAAAATCAGATGGGGAAGAGGTGTATCCGGGAGAAAAGGTGATATTTATAAGGGGAAAGGTGAAGAGTATACTCAAGGGAGAAAGAGTTTCCCTGAACTTTCTTTCGCATCTCTCCGGTATTGCTACAGCAACTAACAGGTTTGTTAAATTGCTTCCTCCTTCAGTGAAGATCCTTGACACCAGGAAAACCCTTCCTGGTTTAAGATTTTTAGAAAAGTATGCTGTAAGAGTGGGAGGAGGAAAGAATCACAGATTCGGTTTATACGATGGGATCTTAATCAAGGATAACCATATAATAGCCATAGGAGGAGTAAAGAAGGCTTTAGAGATAGCCAGAAGAAATGCCCCACACTATATGAAGATAGAGATAGAGACAGCCTCTCTTGAAGATGTAAAAGAGGCTCTAGAGGGTGGGGCAGATATAATCCTTTTGGATAATATGAGCATAGATCAGATAAAGGAGGCGATTAAAATAATAAATGGCAGGGCACAGATAGAGGTCTCAGGAGGTATAAACAGTGATAATATTGAACAGCTTGTAGGGTTACCCATAGATTTTATATCCATAGGTGCTATTACTCATTCTGCAAAGGCTATAGACTTTTCTCTGACGCTGGAGGATCCTATTGAGTAGAGAATTGGCACTGGAATTACATAGATTCCTGAAGGGAAAACTCTCTATAGAATCCAAAGTAGATGTTTTAGATAAGAATGATCTCAGTTTGGTATATACACCCGGGGTAGGGTTTGTTTCTCAGGAGATAGCCAAAGACAGGGGTAAAGTTTACGATTACACCTGGAAGAGCAATACAGTTGCGGTAGTAAGTGATGGGAGTGCAGTATTAGGGCTGGGTAATGTTGGACCGGAATCTGCCCTTCCAGTTATGGAGGGAAAAGCCCTGCTCATAAAGAAGTTCGCTGGAGTAAATGCTGTTCCCATATGTATAAAGTCAAAGTCATGGGAGGAGACAGCAGAGATAGTTTGCTCTATCTCACCTACTTTTGGACTTATCCTTCTTGAAGATATAAAAGCTCCTGAGTGTTTCAGGGTTGAGGAGTTCCTGAGTGAGAGGTTGGATATTCCTTTCTTTCATGATGATCAGCATGGAACAGCAGTTGCAGTCTTAGCAGGCTTGATAAATGCGTTGAAGGTAGTGGGAAAAAAGAAAGAAGATGTTAAGGTTGTTATATCTGGGGCAGGTGCTGCTGGGACAGCAGTTACTTACCTCTTACTGGATTTTGGCTTTAAACATATAGTTATCTGTGATAGTAAGGGGATTATAAGTGAAGATAGAAAGGACCTCAATGAAGATAAAGTTAGACTTGCCCAGAAGACAAATCTAGAGAAACTATCAGGTAATTTGGAGGATGCAATAAAAGGTGCAGATATATTCATAGGGCTATCGGCTCCAGGTATTGTCAGTAAAGATATGATAAAGAGTATGGCGTCTCATCCGATAGTCTTTGCTATGGCTAATCCGATACCTGAGATAGATTATAATGAGGCACTTTCTGCTGGTGCCAGGGTTGTTGCTACCGGTAGATCAGACTATCCAAATCAGATAAATAATCTCCTGGTTTTCCCAGGGTTAATAAAGGGAGCACTCAACTCAGGAAGAAGGATCGATAGTAAGATAAAGATAGATTCCGCCAGAGCGATAGCAAGCCTGGTGACAGAAGAAGAGTTGGAGAGAGGCATTATAGTCCCAAGTCCATTTAATCCTCTGGTGGTGGAGAAGGTAGCAGAGGTTTTTGTATAGAGATTATTCTGGTTAATCTGAATTTCGCTTCTGTATCTCTTTTAGTCCTTTAAATAATTTTGTTTTATCTGTAGTTTAATATAAAATAAAATTTCTCTTTTAATTAATAATTTATTTTCATTAATACGACATCTTGTTTTATATTGAATTTAATCTTATAATATTTAAGATAAAGGATAAGAGAAAGGAGGAAGGGCAGGATGGAAAGGGAGGTCATAGATCTCAGGTTAACAGTCTATGACAATATAAAACGGGCTATCCTCAATAGAGATCTCCAGAGTGGAATGAAGCTTACGGTAGAGGACCTCACAAGGAGGTTTAATGTAAGTCCTACGCCTATAAAGGAGGCGCTTATAGCTCTTGAGAAGGAGGGTTTGGTGCAGAATATCCCCAGACGTGGAGCCTTTGTCTCTGTATTGACACTAAAAGATATTGAAGAGATATATACGCTTAGGGAATATCTGGAGGGTCTATGTGGTAGAAGAGTGACTGAGAAGATAAACGACACAGGCATCTTGAAACTAAACACAATAATAAATGATTCTGAGAGGTATGCCAAAACTGGTGACTTCATAAAATATGAAGAATCAGATAAGAATTTCCATACAGTTCTGAGAGAGCTTACCGAGGATAAAAGACTTATATATTTCCTCTCCATACTAGATGATCAGCTGAGATTAGTTCTGCCAATAGTCTGTACATTACCTGGCAGGCTTGAAAGTTCTCTTCAGGAGCACAAGAAGATATTGCAAAACCTGGAGAAGAGAAATGTACAGAATGTAGAATTTTACTGTAGGGAACACATAAGATTGGAAAAAGAATCCGCTCTGGCAGAGCTAAGGTTGAGAGGGCTAAAGGAGTCCTAACTTTAATAGCTGTTGAAGACTTCCGAAAACCTGTTATAATTTTATTGAAGATTCTTATATTAAGAATGGGAGGTTTTTATGCTTTTTGAAAAGATAAACAGAGACTATATTGAGGCGAAGAAGGCTAGAGATACCCTGAGAGAAAGTGTATTAAATCTACTTAAGTCTAATATCAAGTATAAGGAGATAGAAGCTAAGGGTAAGGGCAGGACTTTAGAGGATAGTGATATAATAGAACTTATAAAGCAGGAGATAAAAAGAAGAAGAGAATCCATAGAACTCTATAAACAGGGTGGAAGATTAGATCTGGCTGAAAAGGAATCCGAAGAATTGAAGATACTACAGGAATATCTTCCGGAGCAACTTTCAGAGGAGGATATTAGAGCAACTCTACAGAGGATTATAAAAGATTCAGGAGCTGTTAATGTAAAAGACCTTGGGAGGGTGATGAAAGAAGCAATGAAGGAGTTAAAAGGGAAGGCTGAAGGTGATGTTGTGAGGAGGATTGCAGAAGAGATATTGAGAGAGAAAGAGGGAGGTAATGGCTGATTTTATCCTAGAGGTAGAGAATATAAAGAAGTATTATGGACCGGTTAAGGCTGTTGATGGAGTTAGTTTTAAGGTAAAACAGGGGTCTATCTTTACTCTCCTTGGACCTAATGGGGCTGGGAAGACCACTACCATAGAGATCATAGAGGGTCTGAGGATACCAGATGATGGAAGAATTATCTTTATGGGAGAAGAGATAACTAGGGTGGGAAATAAACAAAAAGAGTACATAGGTGTCTCTCTGCAGGAGACCAATCTTATCCCTTACCTTACCGTTAGAGAGACATTGGATATGTTTAGGACAATCTTCCCGAGGTCACTTGATGTAGACGAAGTTTTAAGGATAGTATCTCTGGAAGACAAGGCAAATACATATATAAAAAATCTATCAGGTGGTCAGAAGCAGAGGCTTGTAATTGGACTGGCTATGATCAATGATCCCTTGATACTATTTCTGGATGAGCCCACAACAGGTCTTGATCCACAGGCTCGAAGGAATACTTGGGACTTACTGCTTGATCTCAAGAGAAAGGGAAAGACAATAATACTTACGACTCATTATATGGAAGAGGCAGAGTTTCTATCTGACTGGGTCTGCATAATGGACCGTGGAAAGATAATAAAAGAAGGAGACCCACAGAGTCTTATCAGAGATCTGGAAAAGGAGAGTCTTATAGAGGTTGAGCTTGAAGCTGATTCAGTAATGATAGAAAGTCTTAGCAATGCAGGGCTGGAACCTGTGTACGATAAGAAACATAAGAGACTCTTATTAAAGACAAATGATATACTGGCTACTATCGAACTCCTCCTGAGGTTCTCTAAAGAAAGTTCTCTTCAGATAAAGGATGTTTTGATAAGACAGCCTAATCTTGAAGACGTATTTCTATCACTTACCGGTAGATCCCTGAGGGAAGAGTAATGCAGATAATTAGATTAGCTAATTACTTTTTCAAGTCTCTTGTGAGGGAGAAGATTGATCTATTCTGGCTTATAATCTTCCCAGTTATTCTTCTTACAATCTTGATGCTCATCTTTCCATCCCTTTATGAGCCCAGAGAGGTGGCTTTTAATCTTACATTACTCTCTCAAAAAGGGACTTTTTCAGAGATTATAGAGAGGGTATTCAAAGAGGTCAGTAAAGGGGAAAACAAGATATTTAGACTTTCTCTGCTTCAGAATTCAGAAGAAAACCTAAAGAGGGAGCTGGAAAGACTTAAAGCTAAGAAGACCAATCTTATCGTGGAAATTCCAGAGGGATTTGACGCTCAGATGTTGAATTTTTTTATCTTAAAGGGTATGGGAGTATCTCCATCTCCTCCTGTTATCAATGTCTACTCTCTAAAACACGATACATCTTCAGAGTCTGCATATCTCATAGTCAAGAACATATTGGAAAAGTTAGAGTTTGAATTTATCAGAAAAGCCGGATATCAATTGAGGAGGATCGAAAGTGAGACGGAGGTTGTTGGTACAAAGAGTACATTCTCGTATATAGATTTTATTTATCCTGGAATAGTAATATTTGTCATCTTTATGACCGGGCTCTTTGGCATAGGGATGGACCTGGTATGGTTGAAAGAGACTGGAATCTTGAAGAGGATAAGTGTTACCATACTGCCTAAATCGAGATTTATTATCTCCTATATAATCTCCAAGATCTATCTGATCATAATTCAGGTAACACTTATCACTCTAATGGCTAGGTTTGTATACAAGACCACCGTCAATCCTTTGTCTCTACCATTTATAGGTTATACTGCACTTACAGTGCTTTGTCTTTCTTCATTTGGCTTCTTCCTGGCTTCTGTTTCCAGGACTACCAGTAGTGCTAATGCCATAAGTCAGATATTAAATTTCCCATTACAATTTCTGGGTGGGATATACTTTCCTGTTACAGGTGTTCCATGGGCTATAAGGTGGATTGTTCTCATCAATCCCATTACGTATTTGGCTTCTGGTATAAGAGATGCTTTGGGAATAATGAAATCCCCCTATCCTTTCTATCTCAATATAACTGTTCCTGCTCTCTGGATTATCTTCTGTCTACTATTCACAGTAAAGAGATTCAGATTGGAGGAGACCTAGATGAGAGTCATATGGAAACTTTTTCTGGCTACAATTAAGACCTTTTACAGGGATAGGATGACTTTCTTTTTTACCTTAATATTTCCATTTATGTTTGTTATCATATTTGGCTTTGTATTTGGTATAGGTTCGGTAGGAGGCGACAATAAACTCCTAGTAGGAGTACTGTCATCTGATAAGAGACTCCTTGAGGTGATAAAAAACATAGATAACCTGGAGATTAAGGAGTTTGACAGTATTGAGAACATAAGACGTGCTATTATCAATGGTGGTATAGATGCAGGAGCAATTTATGATGGTGATAAGATCAGATTTATACTGAATCTTACCACTATGCAGAGGAATCCTTTCAGTAGGATGTTAGGGGAGACTATAGCCGATCGACTTACCAAGAGCAATGTAAGGATCGATAAGATAATAGATCTAAACCTAAATGCTATAGACCCTGGAAGAGTTGTAACTACACAGCTTGGGTATATGATACCCGGAGTAGTGGCAATTTCTATCTTTAATGGTGCCCTATTCTCTATGGTCTCTATCTTCTGCGACTATAAAAAGAGAGGAATACTCAAGAGATTTAATGTTACTCCTATAAGAGGATACCAGTTTATAGTAGGGATGATACTGGGTAAATTTGTAGTTACTATCTTTTCAGCTACAGCAGTACTGTTATTTTCCCAGTTAGTATTTAAGGTTCAGTTTAGTATAAACTGGACACTTTATCTTATTACTGCTAGCACGAGTATTCTTGGAATGATGGCTCTTGGAATACTGATAAGCAGTATATTTACTGAGCCCAGTGTGGCTGGAAATGTAGGCTCTTTACTTATGACTGTTATGATTTTCTTTTCTGGGGTATACTTCCCATTAGAATTTCTTCCAAAATATCTCAGGGGGATTGGAGAGTTATTGCCACTTGGCTATATAGCCAGAAGTATAAGAATCTCTACCGGGGTAGAGAGTGGAACCATCGCATTTGTTTTAAATACATCCCTTGGTATGATTGGTGCATTTTTTATATTTGTCTTAATATTTGGAAGTAGACTGTTTAAGGCTGAATAGATAAGATCCGTTAAAGAGGCAAGATATTTTGCCTGCTTTGGTATAAGTTCTAATAAATCATTGATCGTTCCAGCTAGGATAATAATGCCTTTCAACTTATCCGTCCTTTCTGCTATCCTTGGAGCTAACATACCCCCTAAACTATGCCCAAGGAGAAATATCCTATCCTCTTTAAATTCCTTATCTTCTGACCGATATACTCCATGAATCATACCACTGCATAAAGTCATTGTAAAGTTTGCTATATTCTCTACGCAGGAGGTCATAGAGTCTTGCATTCTCTATAGCTATGGCAGCAGAACTTGCTAAAGCGGTAAGAAATTCAACTTCACTCTTCGTGAAAGTATGGGGCTTATCTGTATATACCCTCATAACACCTATTATCCTATCCTTAAGTTGCAGAGGAACACAGAGTACAGACTTTATCCCTTCTTTTTTGGCTTCTTCTGGATATTGGAATCTTGGATCAGCTGTAGCATCTTTGATTTTAACTACATTGCCCTTTAGAACTTCTGCATCGATAAGACTCTTATCTATCTCTACTGCACCTTTCTTTAGATAATCTTCACTCAGACCATAGGCTGATGCTATTCTGAGAGTCTTCTTGTCCTCATTTATGAGCCTTATAGAACATGCTTTTACCCCCATAGTTTTGGTAGTATTTTCTGTGATCAGTCTCAAGACCTCATCTAAATCCAGGGTAGAAGTGATGGTTCTGGTTATTTGATACAGGGTATTGTAATACTGTACCTTTCCCTTTCTCATCATTATCACCCCCTTTCTGGCAATGATTTTTAGATAAATATATCACAGACTCTGTATCAAGTCTATATATATGGTTCCCTGATTTTTCTTCTCCTCTTTTAATTCTACCAGGTACATCTGGATTAACTCTAGGGGAGGCTCAGGCGTGATACCTTTGTCTCCACCGAAGACCTCTAAACCCGATAAATCCACCTCTAGATATCTCCATCCTTCCCAGTCTATTCCTTTTGTGGCAGAGGTAAAATTTCCTACCCATAATCTTCCATAGCTATCTCTAAATAATCCTCTTAACCAGTGGCCACTGTTGTCCCCATACACATACAGGCTGATCTTTCTACTTTCTTTTGGTATCGGGATATTGAGGTTTATATATACAAAACTGGGAGCTCCATTTGTTAGAGAATAGTCCAACCTCAGTGACCTTTTACCGCTTATATATTGAGAATCAGAGATAGATGCCTTTGTCTGGTTAAAGTCAAAGCCACTTCCAGAGATAGAGACTAAGAAGTTGTTTTCAAAGTCCTCCAGTATTTTAGATAACCTTTGTACCGGAACAATGGTGACTTCGGATTCTGCCCTCAGTCCGTTGAGTTCGGCGATTACTTTTCCACTGCTGGAATTACTGGCATAAAAAGTTCCATCGGCTGTGATTGTTCCATTTAGTCCCTCTAACTTCCACATAACTTTCTTTTGATCAAAGGAAAATGTATTCCCGTATATATCCTGCAGGAGCAATTTGAAACTGTAAGTATCTCCCTCTTTTATGATTAGTCTCCTGGGGTGTAAGGAGAGCAATCTGGCTTCTCCTGAAAGTACAGATGTTTTTACAATGATCGCATTGGCTATTGCCCTTTCTCTCCCATCTGAAGGGGTATTCATTGTATTATCATTAATTACTATTTGACTGGAGCCACCACCATCTAGTGTTAAAGCATCTCTCATACCGATGGTTTTTAGATAATTTGCTAACTCCGAGTAGGTCATACCAGCACTCTGAGGATTTCTTCCGTCAATAATCAAGAAATAGACTTTATTATTGCTGTCTATTGCTACTGCTGTTATTGGGTTCTTCTTCTCAGTTACTTCCTGAGGAAGGGGCTGTTCGCCGGTAGACCTGAAAACTATGTTACCGTCTTTTAACAGAATTGCCCCTCCGCCTATAGCTTGTAAGATGTCGATGGGAGGATTTAGTCTTGTGACTATTCTCACTTCATCGTCCGTCTTTAGATAGGGAATGTAGGTGAGAGCTCTTCCCCCGAGAGACAGAATACCTCCCTTAGTCGGTATAATAGAGCTACTTGTACCATAATATATATTTCCCACTCTTGCTGTTATCACTCCAGAGGCAGGTAGAGGCTGGGAAAAATTTAGAAGCTCTATATCTATTCCAGCGAAGGCGCCATTTGATATTGCTGTACTCTTACCAAATTTATCTGTAAATAGTACTGCCTCGTTACCCCCTCTCGGAGTATTTAAGTTACTTACTGGAATAACTCCATATTTAGTCTCTATATTAATACTGAGGTTAAACAAAGAGATGATAGGTCTACCATCTCTGGTGATAGCAAGGGCTCCTCTGGCAATTGGTAGTTTGACAAGCTCTCCATTAGTCACCATAAAATTTATTATCATCCCTGTATTCGGATCGAAAAAATCTCCATTTATAGCTAGAGTTGCCCTGTTTCTCTTGGCTATAGAACTCAAAACTTCCCTCTGCATAAGAGTATCTTTGGCAAGAGAAGTCTCCAGCTTTATAAAAGGACTTGTAAGGTCTACCTCTACAGTATGAATGATTAAAGGAGGGTTATCCGTTCTACAGACAGTATAATTCAACCCTGGAGCTATAAGAATCTGATCAACTAAGCTCTGGGCATAGAGATCGGTATATAAAAATAGTATCAGAACAGCCGATATTATGATAACTCTAAAGAGTCTCACGGGTCTCAGACTATTCCTATATCTTTATAGAATAGAGGATAAGCTTCACATAGAGCTTTAACTCTACTCTTTAGGACCTCTCTATCTTCTTCTTTCCGTAAACATTTAGCTATTATATCTCCTATCTCTCTCATCTCAGATTCTTTCATCCCTCTAGTTGTTACCGCAGGAGTACCTATTCTAATCCCGCTGGAGATTGTGGGTGGCTGTGGATCAAAGGGGATCGCATTCTTATTGACGGTAATGCCAATATCTTCCAATAATCTTTCAGCCTCTTTACCTGTTAAACCAAAGGGCCTTACGTCTACCAGCATAAGATGGTTATCAGTCCCACCCGAGACAAGCCTGAAGCCATTCTCTAACAGAGTCTCAGCTAATACCTTTGCATTCTTTACTATTTGATTTTGATAAACTCTGAATTCTTGAGTCATTGCTTCTTTCAGTGCTACTGCCTTTGCTGCTATAACGTGCATAAGTGGACCTCCCTGGGTTCCCGGGAATATCGCCTTATCTATAACTTTGGCATATTCAGATTTGCAGAGTATGAGGCCACTCCTTGGGCCTCTTAAAGTCTTATGCGTAGTGGTTGTGACAAATTCCGCCCAGGGAACAGGACTGGGATGAATCTCGGCAGCCACAAGTCCAGCGATATGTGCCATATCTACCATTAATAGAGCACTAACCTCTCTGGCTATCTCTGAAAATTTCTCAAAGTCTATAATCCTTGGATAGGCACTGGCTCCTGCTACTATAAGTTTTGGCTTTGTCTCTCTGGCGATATCTCTGACCTGATCATAGTCTATCATCTCTGTCTCTGGGTTAACCCCATAGGAGACAAACTTGAAATACTTTCCCGATATATTGACTGGACTACCATGAGTTAGGTGTCCCCCGTGAGACAGATTCATCCCCAACACAGTATCTCCAGGATTTAGAACGGCAAAATATACAGCCATATTTGCCTGAGAACCTGAGTGGGGTTGAACGTTCGCATGCTCAGCTTTAAATAGAGCCTTAGCCCTGTCAATAGCTAACTGCTCTACCACATCAACCCATTGACACCCCCCATAATACCTTCTTTTTGGATATCCTTCTGCATATTTGTTGGTGAGCAGAGAACCTTGAGCCTCTAATACTGCAAGACTGGTGAAGTTTTCGCTAGCTATCAATTCTAATGTTGTTTCTTCTCTTATTCTTTCGCCCTTTATCGCGTTAAATATCTCTGGATCAACCACCTCTAGATACATCTTAATCCCTCCATTTCTCCTATTTTCTCTATTCTTCTCTGATGTCTTCCACCTAAAAATTGGGTTTCCAGGAATACTCTGACTGCCTCTTTAGCAACCTCGATCCCGATAATTCTTGCCCCTAGGGTAAGCACATTCGCGTTGTTATGCTCTCTAGCTAGCCTTACTGAGAGTAACTCGTTGCCAACAGCTGCCCTTATCCCTTTAACTTTATTGGCTGCTATACTCATACCTATCCCCGTTCCGCATATAAGAATCCCTCTATCTACCTCTCCTCTTGCTACACTTAAAGCAACCTCTCTAGCTATATCAGGATAGTCCACTGAATCCTCTGAATGACATCCGAAGTCTTTCACTTCAACATTGAGAGAGGTTATATAGGTCTTTAATTCCTCTTTTAGTCTAAAGCCAGCATGATCACTTCCAATAGCTACTTTCATATTCCCTCCAATCCTTCTCTAATCTTCAATTCCTCTATTATACTCTCTAGCATCCTTTTATCTACAGGTCCTTCCCTTATAATCTCTATAGTACCGCTGGAAACGTTCACCACTGTAGAAGGTCGTCCTAAAAGGACAGGACCAGCATCAAGTATCCCATCTATCCTTTCCCCTATCATCTTTATCACATCTTCTGCACTCCTGGGCTCTTCGCCTCCGGATATATTGGCACTTGTAGCCACAACCGGTACTTTTGCCAGTCTGAGTAACTTCTGACATATGAAAAGGGAAGGGAATCTTACACCCAAGGTATCCCCTTTCCCTATCCATTCAGGGATATTACTCTTTTTCCTCGCAATTATGTTTATTGGCCCAGGGAAAAATTGAAGCATTAGTCTCTTTGTCAAAGGATCAAGCTCAATCATTTCTTCTATACCTTCAAAGGTACCTATATGCAGACTTAGCGGTTTCTCTCCCTTTCTTCCTTTTACCTCATAAATTTTATAGACACTCTCTTTTATAAATGCGTTAGTCCCTAAGCCATAAACCGTCTCTGTAGGGAAGGCTACCAATTTCCCATCTCTTAGAAGCTCTGCAAGAGCCTCTATGTTTTCTTCATCTCTAACTATGAGCACCTTATTCTTTCCTCCCCCATATTACTCTGGATATACCAGCCAGATCCTCCTTTACTTTCATTTTCCTGATATTGTAACCCATAAAGATCTCTTTCACCCTATCTACCTGTTCATCTCCTCCTATTTCGACAGCAAATAATCCACCTTCTACCAGATTTTCAGAGATGAGTCTAGCTATCTCAGGATAGAAGATTAAGCCATCTTCTCCACCCAAAAGTGCTTCTTTTGGCTCATTTTTTACTTCCAGATCCAGAGAATCCCATACAGAACTTGGAAGATAGGGAGGATTTGCAACTATAAGATCAAATTCCTCCTCAAGATAGAGGGATCTAACATCTGCCTTTATAAGCCTGTACCTGTCTGACAGCCCTAACCTCCTGGCGTTTATATCAGCAACCTCTATACTCCTAGAGGATATGTCTACTCCGAGAAGTCTCCTGCAGGCATTGTAATAAAGGGTAGAAAGTCCTATTATACCACTTCCACAGAAGAGGTCCAGACCATTTATAAACGGTCCTTCTTGCAGAACTACCTCCACAAGGGTCTCAGTTTCTGGCCTTGGTATTAATACCCCTTCGTCTATGTAAAAGTTAAGGCCAAAGAATTCTTTTTCTTTTTTCAGATATGCATATGGGACCCCAGAAACCCTCTTGATGCTGAGCTCTTTTATCCTTTCTATCTCTTCTGGCGATATCTCTAGATCTTGATGTGCCAAGATATACTCTTTAGGTTTATCTAAGGCTAAAGAGATAATAAGAATAGCTTCAAGATGACTATTTGGAATCTTTCCTCTGAATAAGCTGACAGTTTCTCTATAGACATCTCTTAGGGTCATTTAGCAAGTGATAAATTCTTCAACTGCTCAACCTGATATTCTCTTATAAGGGCATCTATAAGTTCATCCAGATCCCCATCCAGTACATCCTGCAGATTATAGAGGGTCAGCCCTATCCTGTGATCTGTAACCCTGTTCTGGGGGAAGTTGTATGTCCTTATCTTTTCACTGCGCTCACCTGAACCCACCTGACTTCTTCTAAGTTCAGTCTCTTCCTTTTCTCTTTCTCTTTCCTTAATCTCTAAGAGATGAGCCCTAAGTATCTTTAATGCCTTTTCTCTATTCTGATATTGGGATCGTTCGTCCTGACAGGTGACAACTATTCCTGTTGGGATATGAGTAATCCTTACTGCGGTTTCGACCTTATTGACATTCTGTCCACCATGTCCCCCAGCTCTAAATGTATCTATCTTTATATCTTCTGGTTTTATCTCTATCTCCACCTCTGTTGCCTCAGGTAATATTGCAACAGTTGCTGTAGATGTGTGAATCCTGCCACCAGACTCTGTTATCGGTACTCTCTGAACCCTATGGACACCACTTTCAAACTTTAATCTACTATAGGCTCCTTTCCCCTGAATGGAAAGAATGACTTCTTTGTATCCTCCCAAGTCCGTCGGGTTACTGCTCATTATTTCTGCCTTCCAACCTTTACGTTCCACATACCTCAGGTACATCCTCAGAAGGTCTCCAGCAAAGAGTGCAGCCTCTTCTCCCCCTGTCCCTGCTCTTATCTCCATAATAACGTTTCTCTCGTCCCGATAGTCTTTAGGAAGAAGCTTAATCTTTAGCTCTTCTTCTAATCTCTCTTTCTTTTCCTCCAGCTCTTCTATTTCTTCTTCTGCCATAGGTCCAATCTCTGGATCGTCCAGAAGAGACTTTAAATCGTTTATCTCTTTTTCTACTTCTTTATACTCCCTGTATATACTGACAATCTCTCTGAGTTCACTATATGTCTTGGCAAGATTCTGGAATAATTCCTGATCTGCTATCACTTCGGGTTTAGCCAAAGATACTTCTAACTCTATATATTTCTTTTCTATCTCTTCTAACTTATCCCACATATGGAACACCCTCTAGAGTCAATATTGATTTTACAGCTTCTATAGCTACTTCTATCTGATCAGAAGAAGGTTCTCTGGTGGTAAGATATTGGAGAGCCAACCCTGGAGAGATTATAATTTTTGCCAGTTTTGAATCTCTGTATTTGGATGTCAACCGTATCATTTCGTAAGATATTCCTGCCACCAACGGGACCAGCGCTATTCTTGAGAGTATCCTCAAAAGTAAAGTCTGTTTCCCAAGGATAGAAAATACCAGAATACTTACCACCATTACTATGAGGAGAAAACTTGTCCCACATCTTGGATGTAGCCTGCTGTTTTTTATGGCATTATCGACCGTAAGAGGTTCTCCCTTTTCATATGTAAAGATTACTTTGTGCTCAGCCCCATGATACTCAAAGACTCTTCTTATATCCTTTATAAAGGAGAAAGAGTAAAGATAAATAATGAATACCCCAATCCTTACAAGTCCTTCTATTATGTTGACAAGAAAGGCTGATGGGATGCTGTTCTGTATCATCCTGGCTATGAAAGCAGGGAATACTATAAACAGCAGTATACCCAACCCTACTCCCATAACCATAGCCAGAAATATATCCATATTGGAGAGTTTTACGTCCTCTCCACCGTACTCTTCTGCAGAGATATTAAGTGCCTTTATCCCTAATATAAGGCTATCTATCAATACAAAGAACCCTCTTAAGATGGGGATACGTCCTATCTTGCTATTCGCTATACTTCTGGTATTAAACATATGGACCCTTACCCCATTTGAAGGGGTCCTCACCGCCACACTGAAGCTATTTGGACCTCTCATCATTACTCCTTCTATTACTGCCTGTCCTCCGATCTGCATTCTATTTCCTCCTTCTTACTATGTGATGCTCTCTACATCTGGCTTCATAAACGTCTTCTGCACCTATAAGTATAGTTGGATCATCGTAATATGCAGGTTCGCCATTTATGAGTCTTTGGGTCCTGCTTGCAGGCTTACCGCAGACCATACATATTGCCTGAAGCTTGTCAACCCTTTCGGCAACTGCCAGTAGTTTTGGCATAGGCCCAAATGGTTCTCCTCTGAAATCTTGGTCTAATCCTGCCACAATTACTCTTTTTCCGTTATCAGCCAGCATCTGACATACATCTACAATCTCGTCATCGAAGAATTGAGCCTCGTCTATAGCTACTACCTGGACATCCGGTAGAAGGAACTCGATTATCTCTCTAGCTCTTGCTACAGTATAGGCAGACAGCTTATTGCCATCATGAGAGACAACCTCTCTATCTGCATATCTAGTATCTAGAGCAGGCTTAAATACCTGTACCTTCTGACGGGCTATCTCTGCTCGTTTTACCCTTCTTATAAGCTCTTCACTCTTTCCACTAAACATACTTCCACATATCACTTCTATCCATCCTGCACTCATAAATCTATTATACCATAGATTCTTTTAAGTTTCGCTACAGGATTGGTGGTTTGCCAGAAAATATTGTTTTATAATGATTTAATGCTTATCTTGTGGATAAGTTTATTATTTTCTCCCACCAAAAATGTCTGTGGAAAATTTAAAAATTTTCTCCCACTTAAAAACCCCAAGGACAGTTTCATATTGAATTATACCGTATTGGTCAAGTTTCACAGGTGTAATAGAAAAAAAGACCTTTATTCGCTTGGTATAATTAAAGGGAGGAGGAAACAATGGATAAGGTAAAGGAGACTTTAGAATTTCTTAAAAAGAGGTACAGTTTTAATCAGAGGATAGGTATTATCCTTGGTTCTGGACTTGATATATTTAATCAGACTCCTTTGTTTTCTATAGACTATAGAGATATACCAAATATGCCCTTATCAACAGTGCCAGGACATAAGGGAAGTCTTGATATTGTTAAAGTTGAGAATCAGGATGTTATCATTATGAGGGGGAGATATCATCTATATGAAGGATATTCTCCAAAGGAGGTAGTCTTTCCTGTAGAGATACTCAGAGGTTTGGGTGTCGATATCCTGGTTGTGACAAATGCAAGCGGAGGGATAAATGATACTTATAATCCTGGGGATATAATGCTTATAAAAGACCACATAAACCTTACTGGAGAAAATCCTCTTGTCGGAGGCCCAAATTTTGTAGATATGAAGAATGCCTATTCCTATAGATTTAGGGAACAGTTAAAGAATATCGGGAAAGAGCTTGGTATGAGTCTAAAAGAGGGTGTATATGTTGGGGTAAAAGGTCCCACTTATGAAACACCAGCAGAGATAAGATTTTTTAAGACTATAGGGGGAGACGCCGTTGGCATGTCTACAGTACTGGAGGTTATAAGAGCCAGAAGTTTAGGGATGGAAGTAGTTGGTATATCAAGTATAACCAATGTACATAGAGACGATCTGTCCCCTATAACTCACAGAGAAGTCCTGGAGATGGGAAATAAGATAAGTAAAGATCTTGAGATTCTATTGAGAGAATGGATAAAGAGAGGAGTATAATAAAATGAATCCTGTGGAGATTATTATTAAAAAGAGAGATGGTTATATACTAACCGAAGAAGAGATAACATTCTTTGTGGATAGATTTTATAAGAAAGAGATAAAAGACTATCAGATGAGTGCGTGGCTTATGGCTTCTTTTATAAGAGGCTTATCGAAGGAGGAGACAAGGAATCTTATCTCAGCCATACTATCAACAGGTGAGACATTAGAATGGGATTTCCCTGTGTTGGATAAGCATTCAACAGGTGGTGTAGGTGATAAGCTCAGTCTTGTAGTTGTTCCACTTTTGGCATCTATCGGATTTAAAGTGGCGAAACTTTCTGGTAGAGGGCTTGGACATACTGGAGGGACTATAGATAAACTGGAATCTATCCCTGGATTCAGGGTTAATCTCAGTCTGGAGGAGTTCAAAAAGATAGTAGAAGAGGTAGGTTGTAGCATAATAAGTCAAACAGAAGATCTGGTTCCTGTTGAGAAGGATATCTATTCCTTAAGAGATGTCACTGGTACGGTAGATAGTATTCCCCTCATAACTAGCAGTATCCTTAGCAAAAAGATAGCTGGAGGGGCAAAGACAATAGTATTTGATGTTAAAGTAGGTTCAGGTGCTTTTATGAAGAACATTAAAGACGCAGAAGAGCTTACCTCTTGGCTTATAGAGATAGGAAGGTCTTTTGGTAGGGAAGTAAAAGCAGTAATCTCAGATATGGATCAGCCCCTCGGTTGTGCGATCGGTAATCTACTGGAAGTTATAGAAGCTATAGAGACTTTAAAAGGGGAAGGTCCTCAAGACTTGAAAGAATTGGCTATTGAGATTGCCAGTACTGTGGCTCCAAAGGAGATAGTGAGAGAGGCTCTTGAAAGCGGTAAGGCATTTAGTAAATTTGAAGAGATGGTTAAAGCCCAGGGAGGAGATATCAGTAATCTGGTACCATTAGCCAAGGTATATAACCTTTCATTGGAAGGCTCTGGATATATAGAAAGGCTAGATGCCTATCTCATTGGAGAAGCAGTGAGAACTCTTGGGGCAGGTAGATACAGGAAGGAAGATCTTATAGATCCTAATGTAGGTATAATACTCAAGAAAAAGGTTGGAGATTACATAGAGAAGGGCGAGACTATTTTAGAGATATATTATAACAGTAAGGAAACATTAAAGAAGGCTATGGAACTTTTAAGGAAGGCTATATCTATAAATAAAGATGAAGTTAGAAAACGTACTCTCATCTATTCTGTCTATTCCTGATATATCTCTGTGTTTAGAGAATGCACATAGGAAATATATCCCCATATATCTTGTTGGGGGGACTCTCAGAGATATATTTCTAGGTTTAAAGCTAAAAGATATAGACCTGGTAGTAGAGACTTCAGCGGAAAGATTTTTAGAGTATATTGATACTCTTGGTATAAAGGGAAGATTACTCAAAAGGTTCTACACATTCAAGTTTAAAGTGGTTTACGATGATATAGAGCATATAGATATAGCCATCGCCAGAAAAGAAGTCTATCCTAGACCTGGGGCATTGCCAATAGTAGAGCCAGGAACAATTGAGGAAGACTTGTATAGAAGAGATTTTACCATAAATTCTCTGGCAGTTCCTATCCTTCCTGAAAAGAAACCTGGAAAGATACTTGACCCACTAGGCGGAATAAAAGATTTGGAAGATAGAATTATAAGAGTTCTCCATGATAGAAGTTTTATAGATGACCCTACCCGTATCTTTAGGGCAGTAAGATTCAGTATAAGACTTGGATTTGTTATAGAACCACATACTTACAAGCTTATGGAGGATGCAATAAAAGGGGGAGCCTTAAGGACTGTAGGAGTAGCCAGAATCAGAAAAGAAATTGAATTATGCAGTAAAGAAGAGAAAAGTAAAGAGATATTTCAGGCCCTTAAGGCTCTTGGAATTCTAACTCAGGAATTTATAGAACATGGAAATTGAACCTCTTCTCTTCACCCCTGTTACCTTCGTTATCCACCGGATAGACTGAAACCATATAAACCCCTGGAGGTGCTCCATAAGGAACCTGCATAGAGAGTTTGAAGAGGTCCCCTTCCTTCTGGAACTGGATCATATAACCGTATTCAGGGATTCTGCCGTAAACTGCCTTGGTATCTGGAGAAGCCTTGACAACAACTGTTACCATATCCCCTTGCCTTCCAGAAGTAGGATTCACATCTAAACTCAGTATTTCTGCCATTTTATCTTACCTCCTCCCAACAGGATATTTTCTAGATTCAATAATATCACTCCTAAAGGCTTCTTGTCAACTTTGGATTCATCCGTCTTGAAATGGAGATATCCCTTGATGTATCCCACATTCCGCACGTGTCATTTTTAATTATAATATTTTTCACACTCCTTCCCCATCAGTGAAAGGATCTTCTTGGGCACTTCCCTTAAATTTGTCACCTTTACTATCTCTTCTCCCATTAGCTCCATCTTAACTTCACTTATACCCCTGAAAAACTGGAATACCCACTTCATTGTAGGTCTTTGTGTCGGCTTCCCCTTCTGATTGGGTATGCTTTCTCCTAGCCTGGCTAACTCCCTCCTTATCTTCCATT
>Ga0080004_1161871_pt1 | contig 125570 bp, 119 predicted proteins | sample WasSprMetagenome_FD_69207 | JGI IMG/M metagenome (GOLD analysis project Ga0080004, IMG submission 69207) | Sulfidic aquatic microbial communities from Washburn Spring, Yellowstone National Park, USA - WS (SPADES assembly) (version 2) | ecosystem: Environmental > Aquatic > Thermal springs > Hot...
ACCCCACGTGGGCACAACGGCGGCCTCCGGTGGAACCCACCATAGTGTTTTCATAACGTCTCTAACCGCTGGAATAGCCCTCCAGACCCTACTCACGGAGCCTACGGGCCAGCTGTAGTATTGGTCGTTGAAGTTTCCAATGCTGAAAGATGAGACTAAGCCAATGACGTAGAGAGACGCTAAAGTAGTAGCACTCAGCCTAGTTTTACCAACAAACTTAATAGGATACGCTAACAGCGGTATGAGTAATGCAAGCGTGGGCATGCTGAACGGTATCGAGGCAAAACCCATACTATATATGCATCCGAAATACCCGCCCTGCATCCCCAAAACGCCTTGGGCTAGGTTTGCGAGAATATTCGCAACTACTACTATTACTATCAACAGAGACCAGTTTACTTTCTCAACAGCCTCTTTCGATGTAGACGTCTTCCCACCAAATTTAATTTTTTCTGATAAATTTATAAGCCTTAGCTATATTTTTTGGTAGTTTTCAGTATATTTTCTTAGACGATTATGGAAAAAACGACCATCTAATAAGTCTAGGGAAAAATAAGTGGGGGATGTTTAGAGTGCGCGTGGGAATAGTATGAAGCTTATCGATGTTGTCGTTAAGATCTCTAGAGCATATCCCATCGTGAAGCCTCCAACAAACGGTACAACCCATTCTTCGTATAGTCTGCTCCCGCCTATTCGTAGTATTGCAGACTTCACTATCCATGCTACTAGACATGCAAGCCAGAACCCGTCGATGGATATTTCCCAGCTCCATGCAACCAACGCTAGTAGCGGATCCGGCATCCATAGGAATCTTGTGTAGAGATATCTTCCTACGACCATTAGGATGAAGCCGATGACTAGATGAGGCCATCCTTCAATTATAGGTCCATTATACGGTATTGTCCAGAAGTGCCACTCAGGCTCCTGTGAATAGTCCCATAGGCTATAACCCAGTGTCGCATGTCCGAATAGGCCTGATATGGCTACCTGGTTAAAGCATGTGATGAATGATGCTATAAGCATTGAAACAACCATGACCTTTAACGCATTCCTCGGATGTATGTTGTTGAGGTTGGCAATTTTATAGGCTGAAGCTGATACGAAGAACGGCGTGCCGAGGCCTCCTCCCCCTTCATAAGCTCCACCAGCGGTGTGTCCAATCCATTCCGCACTTAGAAGAGGTACAATTATTAGGTCGGTCGATGTTATCTCTGGCAGATACTGTGTAGGATATGCCATGAGCCTTATCATGGCTGGGGAAAGCCAGTAGCACGGTTGCAATGTGATAACAGTTCGACCCCATATAGGTGTTAAGGTAAACCATATTATGATCGTTGAAAGTAATACTACGAAGGAAAGCCATGGGCTTAATCCAGTATACATGAAGAAGACCATAACCAATATAGAAAACAGTAGAAGCATCATCCAGGAGCATCGGTAGCTCATGGGTTCACCAGCCTCAACCTTAACATCCACTCTTCTAAAGGCAAGCTTTATAGTATCCATGATGTAATGTCGCTCCAGTATTATCGTTATTACGAAGAAGCCGAGCGCGGCACCTGAGCAGACCATGAAGAGGTAGAGCGGCGGTGCGACTGTTGGACCCGTACACCAGTTTCTTCCGCAGAAGCCGGATCCAAGCATACCCGTATAATAGCCAAAGCCATAGAAGGAGATGAAGAGTGCTATTTCCATGACAAGCGTGTAGAATAGTATGCTGAATAAAGCATGAGTAGGCGTTAAAAGCATTATCGGATACATAAGCGGATGTTTACCGATGCCTAGATGCCACGGTACATCTGCTGGAGCCAGCCAATGCGACCCTACTTTGCACGTGTCTACACGCCACATGTATAGGTCTGGAAACCATGGGAAGAGTGTTGCACCGCTTAAAGGTATGCCGAGTAGAACGCCGACAAGCATTCCGATGAGAAAACGCGTTTTAGATGGCCAATTCCTCTTCACCATACCTTCAACATTTACTAGACACGTCTGAACTACGTCAACATATGGAAATGGAAGTCTCTCAACGTCTATCCAACTACGACGGAAGATGCTGACTATACTTATACCGACACCAGCAAATAAAGCAATCAGTAGAAACCTCCATAAAATCGCCGGGAATAGGATATCCCAAGGTAAAACCCCTAGATTACCTACGCCTCTAATGAGTAGCTCAGCTACTTCTGAGGGGAGCGATACAAACCAAGGCACATATCTGCCTACAGATTCCGGAATTAAAGGTCTAGCTAAGAGGAAACACGTATTTCTAGTTTCTAGCGTTGCAAAATGCGTGTAGAACGAAGTAGTTATCATAACGATACTTAGATACGCTAGATTCGTCTTAGTGAAGCGCTTCCGCAAAGGCTGAAAATACTGAAGCGCCATAACAGCCAAGAAAGCGACAAAAGGACCACCTACAAAATCTATCGGCGTAAGTAAAGCATTAACCCTTTGGGTACATCGAGCTAAAGGCGGTAGAAAGTTTTCGAAGAAGTTCCAAAAGAACGCTATAGCAACGCTTAAAATAGCCACCCATATCAGCGTTTTAGCCGTAACCTTCTCTTCAAGACTTTGACTAGACGCAGACATTTCCCCTCACGGAACGTGTATCTTTACAGTGTAGGGTATATAAGATTTTTCTATGCATTCGTCTATTCTCCACGCCTAGCCTATTGGAAAACTTTTTAATTAAGCCTACTTGAATACTTCGCATCGTGGTTTGCCGTGTCTGAATCTTCATTAGGCTTCACATTAGCCCCTTCAGGCTCCACATGCTATGACTATACTAGCATAAATGGTGAGAACCTGAAGGGGCTCAGCTTTCAGGTAAGAAAACTTAAATCTATGACGCTATCGATAGCTATGAAAGCTGAGTTTTTGGATTCATTAAAGTTAAGAGTGGTGTAGAATTCTAGGTTTCAATTTTAAAGGAGGTTTGAAAGTTTCTCTACCATCGATTTGAGTTTTGGAGTTAACTCTTTAGGTATGTTTTCATCTTCCAACCATTCCCTCATATGCGCTAACCTCAGTTTTACATATGCTAGGTCTTCCCTTTTTAAGGCGTATTTAATCTCATATTCCACGGCTGTCATATGAGCTTCATAAGCGGTCTTTAAAGGACAGTTGACGGTGGTCACTTCATTGATTGGTATACCTTTCTTCTTCAACTCACTTATCTCAATAACTTCATGTAGCGTTAGAAAATCGCTACGTAGAACTTCTTCTAGAGTTATTCTATCGCCGCTTACTGTTTCACCAGTCATGTAACTGTAGAATTCTCTTGGAGATACATCTTCACAGTCGTAGCCGAGACTTTTAGCAATTTCAATCGCCCTTTTTAATCTAAGGGAGATTTCATTAAACATAGTAAACACCTTTAGAATTAAATTTGAAGACGTTTAACATCTTTTTCACTATACGATAAAGCTTTATGTAAATTTAAATATAGATGACGTAGTTTAAATTAAAATTGAGGAAGTATGTCTGAAATTGAAAAGAAGATAGATGAATGTATAGAAGAGGTAAGCCAGTATAGGTTTTTCTCAGCTGAAGCTGAAATGGCTATAAAAAACTTTGAAGAGCTTAAAAAGCAGATAAAAAACCTATCTAGAGAAAATATTGACGATCTTATAAGAGGAGTGGAGGCTGGTTACCAAGCAGCTCTACCGTATTCAGGTTTTCTCCCCACGACCGTTGCAAATTTAAAATTCATTAAAGAATGGCTTGAAAAGAAGAAGGAAGAGTTATAGCGCGTTTTAAAGAACTCCACATTTTTCCCTCTCACCGTGAGGCTATACGTTTAACAGTCAATGCTACGGTTTTACAAGCCTCTATCGAGTAGATGGCCACTACTTATGTATCGATCCCCGGAGTCTGGCAGTATAGCGACTATGGTTTTACCTCTCCCCAATTCCCTCGCTTTCTCAACCGCAACGTGCATCGCTGCTCCTGAAGATATACCGACGAAAAGCCCCTCTTCTCTTATAAGCCTCCTAGTCATTTCAACAGCCTCCTTAAGGCTTACGTTAACCTTCTCATCTACAATCGATGGGTCGAATATTGGAGGAGTATAATCTTTCAAGTTTGTCAAGCCTAGAATGGTTTCCCCCTCCACAGGCTCTACTGCTACTACCTTTATACTTGGATTGAACTCTTTCAGCCGCTTTCCAACCCCAACGATAGTCCCAGTTGTTCCAATACCGGCAATCAGCATATCTACCCTACCGCCAGTTTGCTCAATTATCTCACGCCCAGTGGTTTCATAGTGCGCTAAGGGATTTAGAATTCTGTCAAATTGACCAAGTAGAACGTACTTCCCCGGATTCTCTTCAACTATTCTACGTGCAAGCTTAATGGCTTCAACTTCGTTTTTGGTGAGTATAAGTTCCGCGCCGAACGCCTTCACCATGACTTTACGCTCCTCGCCAACGTATTCAGGCATCACTATCAAAGCCCCGTAGCCTTTAACGGAGGCGACCATTGCTAAAGCTATTCCAGTGTTGCCGGATGTAGCTTCAACAATCGTCATACCTTTAGTCAATATCCCTTCTTCCTCCAACTTTTCAATCATGAATTTTACCATTCTATCTTTTATAGACCCTGCCGGGTTAAACTTCTCCAACTTCGCTAAGATGCAAGCATCCTCCTCTCTAGTCAACCTGCTTATTCTCACCATAGGTGTGTTTCCAATTAGATCTAAAACGCTGTCTACGACCTTCAAAACCTCACCTCGATTGCTTAATTACTATCAGGCTATGCGGTAATCCTAATATCACATTTGACAATATTAGCCTTACCATTCAACCTCGTTTTCACAAAAAGTATTTTTATTTTAGGAGTATTTGTTTAAAAGGTTAAAGTATTGGTTTCCTTGAAAATCGACGTGCACACCCATACCGTTTACTCGGATGGACGTGGAACGGTTAGAGAGGTTCTTAAAATCGCCAAGCTTAAAGGCTTAAATGGACTAGCCATAACAGACCACGACAGTCTTAGAGGATACTTTGAAGCTAAACTCTATGATAGCGGTTTACTGGTGGTACCTGGATATGAGGTTGATACTGATGCGGGGCATGTGCTCGTCTTGGGATTGGAATTTCTACCATCTGAAACGGAGCATATACGTTATGAAAGTCTTATAGAATGGGTTAGACGTGCAAATGGGTTGACTATTTTAGCGCATCCAGCCGCTGGAAAAACCTCAATAAACAGATGGATGCAGTGTAAGCCGGACGCAATTGAAGTGTTGAATGCCCTATATCCATTATATGGATATTTCGTCCGGAGGAGTTTGAATATTGCTTCAAAACTCGGTGTTCCAATGGTGGGTGGAAGCGATGCCCACAACCCTCAGAGTGTTGGAGACTCCTATACAATCGTCAAATCGGATAACTTAAGCTTTGAAGACCTTATAGAGGCTTTTAAAAGGGGAGACGTGTATTTCGGCGGAGGCTTATCGCCCCTTTCATCAAGGCTTAAAACGGGTTTAGAATACATGGTCTCCGCTGTAGTCAGTCACGTAGGAGAAGGGTCAAAATGGCCTACGACTATGAAGTCTTAAAAGAGTGGAAGATTAATGGAGAGTTATCTGTCCAATTTAACACATCCAACGGTGGAGGCCGGGATGCTTTCAGCCGTTAAATGGATATAACTATACGCTATATATGGGCGTCAGCCTGAAATATCATAGGAGATTGTTCACAGTTAACTAAGATTGAGGAAATCTTCCTGCCAGTTTAAGGTGAAAGTTTGAAGTAGCAGTTACTCCGCTCCACTGTTTACTTTAATCCAATCAAATCGCGGTGAGAAACCTATAAGCATTAAACCCTCTAGAACTTCCTTAAACATCCAGTATGGGTCCTCCTTTTCAATAATTAAAACCCTACCTCTTTTAAGACTATTAAAGTGCTTTCTATCCCTTGTTATGAGGACTGCTTCATTCGATTCTACAAATTGTCGAATACGGTCATCTTCTACGTTTGGAGGATATAAGTCGTTTAAATGGTAAACGTTAACGTATCCTAGGACTTTAAGGTAAGCCTTAATATAGTACGGTATCATAGCATCGAGGACTATTACTGGCTCCTCCATTCTTGAGTGGAAGAATGGAGAACGGGTAAATAAATTTTGTACACTTTTTTATATAAAAAAATCTATTGATTTATACTTAGCTCGAGCCAATTGAAGGTTGAACTAGAACGCCGAATTGTGTTTCATAGAGTTTTGCATAAAGGCCTCCTCTCCTTAGAAGCTGTTCATGAGTGCCCTCTTCAACAATTTTACCGTTATCTAAGACTATTATCCTGTTTGCAAGTTTAACTGTTGCAAGCCTATGGGCGATTATTATGCAGGTTCTTCCCTTTAGAAGTTTAACCATAGCTTCTTGAATCATAGACTCTGTTCTCGAATCTAAACTACTAGTAGCTTCATCGAGGATCAGAATTTTCGGATTCTTAAGCATAGCTCTTGCGAAACTTATAAGCTGTCTCTGACCTACTGAAAGGTTCTCACCGCCAGGGGCTACTACCGTATCGTAACCCTGAGGAAGGCTTTCTATGAGTTTTTCAAGACCCAGCGATTTAATAACGCCTTCAACCTGTTCTCTAGACGCCTCTGGAAATCCAGCTCTAATGTTTTCAAGAACCGTATCGTTGAAAAGTATAGGCTCCTGAGGCACTAAGGCTGTAGCCTTACGTATAGACTTGAGTGTGAATTCTCTAAGGTCGTGACCATCAATCAATATACGGCCTTTCTGAGGGTCGTAAAGCCTCATTATGAGGTTTGCCAGCGTTGTCTTACCCGCACCTGTGGGGCCGACAATCGCTAGGATTTCCCCAGCTTTAACTTTAAAGCTTATGTTTTCAAACACGTTGTTTGAACCGTAACTGAAGCTGACGTTTTCGACGACTATCTCACCTTCATTTATTTCTAAATCCTTAGCATAGGGGGTGTCTTTAACGGCCGGCTCTGAATTTAGGAAAGTGTAGACTCTTTCAGCAGCCGCCAGAGCAGACTGGAGAGTAGTATAGAACGTTACGACCATCATTATGGGTCTGAAGAAGGATTCAGTGTAACCGTAGAATGCTAAGAGCCCACCTATAGTAAACTCGTGTGAAACTATCAGTAAACCACCGTAACCTATCAGTATTGCGAAAGATAGTGCTCTAACGGAGTCTAGAGATGGACGTATGAGTGAAGATATTAATATTGCCTTCACTCTCGTAGCCATCGTTTCACGGCTTATACGTTCAAACGATTGAACGTCAATATTCCTACGTTCTGTAAATGCTTGAGCAACCCTGACGCCGGATACGCTCTGTTCAACACTGCTAGTCAGTTGGCTTACCTTAACCCTTGTTTCTCTGAATACCTCACGAGCCTTCTTTGCGAAGAACCTTGTAAGGAGGAGCATTATAGGTATTGTCGATGTAACGGCTAGTGTAAGCATCAGGTGCATGGTTGTCATCATGTATATGGCGCCAACGATCGTAGATGCACCTACTAGGAATTCTATGGCACCCATTGAAACAACTTCACCTATCGCCGCTATATCGTTGGTGATTAAGGATATTATCCTGCCAGACGGTCTTTGAGTTACATAGTGTACATCGATCTCCATTAAATGCTGAAAAGTCTTATGTCTTAAATCGAATAAAAGTCTCTGATTTAGGTAAGCCGTTAAATACCTTCTAAGAGCCGTTAGAAGAGCCCCTATAACGATTGCTAAAATTGCTAAGATGGTATAGAAGACCAGTGCGTTGACATCCATGGCTATAATTCCCTTATCCACTATTAGCTTGCTAAGGTATGGTGTTACTACGTTTAAACCTATGTTGACTATTGAAATCGCAACAACTGCTAAAACTGTAAACTTCATCGGCGCTAAAATCTTGAGAAGCCATTTAATTAGAGTGAGTGTTGGAACTTCAACTGGCTTCTCATCCGTAGCCCTTTCAGCCTGATGCATTATGTGCCAAGCCATCGTTCTACACCCTCCTAGACCCGAGTATTTGGGATTCGTAAATCTTAGCGTATAACCCGTTTTTAGCTATCAGCTCATCATGGGTACCGTCTTCAACTATACGTCCATTATCAAGGACCACTATTCTATCGGCAAGTTTTAGAGTGGATAAACGCTGAGTTATTATGAAAACGGTCTTATCTTTTATGAGCTCTTTTAAAGCTTCACATATCTCTTTCTCCGTTTCAGAGTCCACGCTCGACGTGGAATCGTCAAGTATCAGAATCTTCGGGTTTAAGATTAAAGCTCTAGCGATAGCTAATCTCTGCCTTTGACCACCTGATAATGTTACACCACGTTCCCCTATTATGGTATCGTATTTTTCAGGCAGGCTCATTATAAAGTCATGAATACGTGCAATTTTAGCCGCTTTCTCAATCTCCTCGTATGTGGCATCGGGTTTACCGTAGGCTATGTTCTCCCGTATGCTCATTGGAAATAGGAAGATGTCTTGATGTACAAAACCTATCTGTCTACGTAGAGAATCTATTTTAACGTCTCTTATATCGTAACCGTCTATCAGAATACGGCCTTTCTGAGGGTCGTAAAACCTAGGTATGAGCTTTATCAAGGTGCTCTTACCAGAGCCTGTAGCTCCTACTAAAGCAACCTTCTCACCAGGTCGGACTTCCAAGTTTATACCTTTGAGTACTGGCTTATTAGGGTCGTAACCGAAAACGACGTTTTCAAAGACCACATGTCCTTTAATGTTTGGAAGCTCTATAGCGTTAGGCTTTTCTTTAACCTCAGGCTCAGCATCCAGCGCTTCAAAAACCCTCCCAGCGGATACACTTGTCCTTTGATAATCTGCATATAGGAAGCCGAAGGACATTATAGGCCAGACGAGGTAGCCTAAGTACATGGAGAAGGCTACTAGGTCTCCTATAGTTATCTCATTGTTGAAAAACCTTAACCCTCCGTATAGGTATACGATTGCAGATGCTACACCGATAACGAGGTTTAGAAATGGCCATGTTCGAGCCGCGAGCTTTTCAGAACGCATGCTAAGGTCGTAAACCTGCTTATTTATAGATTGGAATTTCGTAAAAGCCCAGTTTTCCATCCCAAGCGCTTTGATTACTCGGAAGCCGGAAACGGATTCTGCAACCACGGTGTTTAATCTACTCTGCTCGACCCATCTACGGTCGAATATGGGTCTTACGAATCTTGCGAAAACCATGGATATTATCACTATGAACGGTACCGTAATGGATATCGATATTAAGGCCATTGAAACATTTATTGAGATAAGTATCATGGAAATTAGTATAATCGTCAGGATAGAGCTTAACAATTGCGTTACACTAGAGCTTATGAAGTTGCCGATTGTATCTATGTCACTTGTGATACGGTTTATTATCTGTCCAACGTCAACCCTATCGAAGAAGCTATAGGATAGGTCTTGTAAATGCCTGTAAAGCTGCAACCTCATATTATGGCTGATTTTCTGAGACATTAGACCTGATATGTAGTCTCTTAGGAAGAAGATAGCACCGTGTAGAACGGTTAAACTCAGTATTGCTGCGGCATAAAGCCATATGTTTGAGGTAGACCCCATGAAGATGTTATTTATAACATCTCTACTGATCCAGGGTAGGAGGAGGTCTACCACCACTCCCACCACTACAAGCGTCATTGAGATGGTGAAGAGAAGCTTATGCGCTATGAGATATTTGAAGAGCCTAGGTAGGATTCTTTTAGCAGATTTACCCTTATAAGCCATATATATCACCTGGAGATTATGGAGAGAAGTTCATCCATAAGCCTACGGTATTTTTCACTCTTGTAAAGCTCCAGATGAGTTAAAATGTCCATTAGTAGGAAGGATGCCGGGGGCTTTAAAGCTGAGGGATTTACATCTTTACTAGCTAGGTTTTCTAAAACCATTCTTTTGGAAGCGTTAAATTCTCCAATCAGCTTAGCGAGTTTAGCCATATCCGACACCTTATAGCCAAAGCTTTCTATGAGCGATGCAACTTCTCCGTAGACCTTTTCATCCCAATCCTTAACCGAGGGCTCGGCTTTCTCACTTAGACTGTAACTTACGATATAGTGTCTAGCCGAAGCTCTATAGAACCGCTCTATTATATTACCCCGTCTACGTTCGTAGACGAGTTCGATTAAACCAGCGGCCTTCAGAACCTTCAAGTGATGGGCGATGGAGGAGGCTGGCTTATCCAATATTTTGGCAAGTTGATTTGTAGACATCTCTCTGATTTTTAAAAGGTTCAGTATTTGACACCTAGTTTCATCGGCTAAGAGCTTAGCGACTTCAGCGTCTTTGATCACCATAATTTCTTTCAAACTTTCACTTCCAATTTTCTGGAACGTTACAATAAATTGTAATGAGACATATAAACTTTCCGGCTCATAGGTAAAATTAAAGCCCTCCACTTCAAGTAGAAGTCAATATTTTTACACTACTTTAACTACATGGTTTTAGATATTATGAGCATAAGAGAATTGCAGAAGCTCATAGGAGATATATACCTTGAGAGGGATAGAAAGAGGGGGGTTCCCACAACCTACATATGGTTTGTATCTGAAGTTGGCGAATTGGCCGACGCTTTAATTAAAGGTGAAGCTGGGGATGTTGCTGAAGAAGCGGCTGATGTAATGGCTTGGCTGCTAAGCCTCTGCAATCTAATGGGTATAGATTTGGAGAAGGCGGTTTGTGAGAAATATGGTAGGGGGTGTCCGAGGTGCCATGCTATACCATGCCGATGTGAGCCCTACCGATAACTTTACACTTTCGATTTATTGCTTAACTTAAATGTTTAGAGCCAGAAGGGGCCTTAAAAGTTAGGTGATGGCCTATATTGGAAGGCTAAGAGTAACCGTCATAGCCTAAATTACTCATCTAGTTGCGATTCACTAAAACCTTGGGAAAGCTTATAGTAAACTACTTCTCCTCTACGATCTACAACAGCCAATAGAAGCTCCTTATCCGAATACACATCAGGTCTGGTAACTCTAAGCAAATCCTCTATTCTAACCGGCTTACCTTCTGAAACTCCTATGACCAAATACTTAGCGGGTTGCTCACCATATGTTCCACGCTCATACATTAGAAAGTCCAACCCGATACCATAACCCCTCCGAACCACATACCCCCTATCTCTTAAATCTCTATATATTAGAAATCTAATCCAAACGTCCGGATCGGTGGGGATGAGCTTTTCAGTAACGTCTTTTAACGTAAGCTCACGATCGGCTTCAAAAATTCTAAGCTTACCCTCACTCATCAAATAGAGGGCTTCTTCACCAGCTAAAACGAGGAAGTTGCCTTCTTTAACGCCATAGCCTTTCTGAATTAGAAAACTCCTGTAATCACTGTCTTTAACTAGAATCCTACCATTCTCTAAGAAGGCTATACCGCTTGGGGGTTTAGACTCTGAATCCATCTTCTAGATTTCTAGAAGAAGACGTTTAATTAAACGTTTATAGTATGCGCCAGGGATGAAGTTTGGCGGAATAAAAATCTATTGAAAAGGTATTAAGGGGAAGTTTACCTCAAGTGAGCCGTCATCTAAGCCTTATGCTCTCAAGGTTTCTTGGGGCAATAGCTGGAAGCTTGAAAATGTGCGATATTGTTGAGGATAGGCTTTGCGTTTTCTGCGCCTCACCATGACATACTATAACCATTTTAGGTCTAGGGGATAGTCTTTTAACGTAGGAGAGAAGCTGGCGTCTATCTGAGTGGCCACTGAAACCTTCAATAGATTTGACGTTCATCTGGACTTTAATGATGTCCGCTTTACCATCCTTAGACATTAGAGGAACCTCTCTTAAACCATTTTTAATTCTACGACCTAAAGTACCCTCGATCTGGTAACTGACGAATATAAGGGTGTTTCTCGGATCTTCAGACATGAGTTTAAAGTATTCAAGCACAGGTCCACCCTCCATCATACCGGATGGGGCTAGAATTATGGATGGTTCACCTTCAGCTATTTCAAACCTCTGATTTGGATTTGAAATAGAAGTGAAGCGCTCAGACTGGAATACGTTCACGTCCTCGTGTAGAATAAGGTCTCTAAGCTCTTGAGACAGATATTCGGGGTAGGCTGTGTGAATCGCTGTGGCTTCATTCAACATGCCGTCTATGTATATTGGAACCTCTTTAAGCAAACCCTTCCTCATATAAGAGTCTAAGACTATCATTATTTCCTGGCCTCTACCTATAGCCGGTGTGGGTATCAGAACCTTTCCACCATTCTCAATCGTCTCATTTACAGTAGAGATGAGCGATTTTTCCACTTCCTGTCTAGGAGGCATGACGTCTTCTTCACTACCGTATGTAGATTCCATTACTAGAGCTTCAACCCTTGGAAAGCTTGTTGAAGACGCGTCTAGTAGCATTGTTTTACCGTTTTTGAAGTCTCCCGTTATCACAATGTTATAGTGGCCTTCACCTATATGTAGGTGGACTATTGAAGAGCCGAGTATGTGTCCAGCATTCCATAGGGTGAGCTTAATATCCGGCGCTATATCCACCACATAACCATATCTAAGCGTTACAGTGTGCAGAATCATATCTCTAACCTCCCTCTGACTATATGGAGGAATTGTGCCCTCCTTAGTAGCGACATCTAAGTAATCGAGTTGAACAAGAACCATGAGGCTTAAAGTTGGTTCAGAACAGTAGACTGGACCTTTATATCCATACTTATATAGTAGTGGGATGGCACCGCAGTGGTCTAAGTGGCTATGCGTTACAACCACGGCGTCGAGAGAATCGAGGTCTAAACAGTCAAAGTCTAAATATGGAAACATCTGATTCGGCTTAGATGCGCCCGGATTTATACCACAATCTACTAATACAGAGCTCTCTTTAGTTTTAACCAATATGGCGGATCTACCGACTTCCCTAAATCCTCCGAGGGGTATCAACAGGACTTCATCTACGGGGAAAATCAAGGGTCTAAATATCCGTTCACCATCTTCCCTTAAAGCCCTCTCCCTCTCCTTCGTATCGGTGTAGAGCACATGCCTAATGTTGGCGATTATCTTTGAAGGTATCGACGGTGTTCTAAGAACCCTAGGTATCCATTTCGTCTTTCTTAAGATCTCTTGCAGGAGAGCGCCATCCTTACCTATGGCTAAACCGGTCTTCTTAGCCTCTATTATGACCTCGCCTAGTACATCGTCGAAGATTATGTTTTCCACGTTTGCTTCTTCCGGAATCACTTGACTTATGACCGCTTTAACCTCTTCTTTAGGCGCTCTAACAGATGGGTCGGATCTAACAACAATCCGCCTCTTCATGGTTTCAACGATGTCAGAGATTATGTAGCTTTTATCTACTAGTAGAACCTCAGGCTTCTTAACGTAGATTGCGAGCTTGGAGCCTTCAAAGTTTATCCTAGTTACCGCAACATCCTCCGGAATTTTAGATAGGACTATCTCCCTTATTTTAGATAGTGGGTCTTGAAGCTGCTTTTTCACAATTAAACACCTAAATTTTCCATTACCTGTTAAATTGCAACTAAACACTTGCCATAAGCTTAGCTTTATCGTCTTCAGAGAGCTCTTTAAAGCCTTTAGAGTCCACTATTACAATGTCTATATTGTCCCCGGTGGCGACGTCTCTACGCATAGCTGCTTTAAGAGACCTAACCACCAAGGGGAGCGCTTCTTCAATCGTTAAACCATCTTTGATGTTTGTCTCAAGCTCACCCATAGCTATTGGAGAACCCGATCCCGTTGCAAAGTACTTCTCCTCTGTAACGCCTCCAAATGGGTCTAAAGCATATATGTGCGGGCCAGTTTCATCCACTCCTCCAACTATCGCCTGAACGGAGAGGGGCATGAGCCTATTGCTATAGAGTATTTGTGAAGCTAACCTTGACGCAGTACTTACAGGCATAGGCCTATTGCGTTCAACCTTATACAATTTAGCGTAGAACCTAAGCATGTCCACAACGTTCTGACCTTCAGCCACAGTTCCAGCTATAGTCATGGCTAAATGGTCGTCTATTTGATATATTTTACGGCCTCTCTTATGGGCTACTGTGAAGCCCATCGTAACCCTCGTATCTGAAGCTAGGACGACCCCATCCTTGCAAACTAAACCTATGGTCGTCGTACCGGTTTTCAACACCTTGAAACCATCATACAAGCTGAGAACCCCCAGTGTTTACTTAAAATGCTGAAAACGTTTCATATATGAAAGACGATTGGCGGTATTTTAACCTTACTATTTAGATTGAATTTTCAAGTCACGTAGTTTCTGATAAACGTATAAGACCCCTAGTCTATTTGAAGGGCTTCCAAGGGGCATGCTCTATATGAGAGCCTAATGCGCCAAGCCTCATTTTAGAAGACCCGGGATAGGTAAAGTTATATTTTTATCGAGCAGATCATATTATGGTGGTATTGTGAAGATTAAGTACCTCAGCCATGCGTGTTTTGAAATATCAGATGGTAAGAGGATACTTATAGACCCCTACTTTACAGGTAATAGTCTAGCTCCCAAGTATGAGGGAGAGCCTGATATAATTTTGGTGACGCATGAACACTTTGACCACTTTGATAAGTCTTTCATAGATAGATTTCCGAAGGCTAAAATCGTCGTTACACCGGCGTGCGGATATCCCAGGGCGATCGTAATGCGTGTAGGAGAGAAGAGGGAAATAGACGGAGTTAACGTTGAAATGATCCCTGCAAGTCACTATCAGAGTAAATACCCTACGGGCTACATTGTAGAGTTTGAGGGGAAGAGGATTGTACATTTAGGAGATTGCTACCTCGACGGCGTTAAACCCATAGAGCGTATAGACGTATTGCTGATACCTATAGGCGGAACATACACCATGAACATAGATGAGGCTTTAAAGGCTTTAGACATATTAAAGCCTAAGCTTACAATACCCATGCACTATAATACCTTCCCGCAGGTGAGAGCGGATCCTGAGAGGTTTAAGAGAGAGGCTGAGAAGAGGGGGTATAAGGTTAAAGTTCTAAGAATAGGTGAAGAGGTAACTGTATAATGACCATTGAAGTGGATGATGCTGGGTGGGGAGATTTAGTAGGAGGATGTGTAGTAGTAATTAGGAGGGTTGAAACGGACGAGTACTACGCGGGTGAAATATCCGTAGAATTTTTTAAAGAACCCAAGTTTAAAACCAAACAGTACTTGGATAAGGCTTTAGAGATTGTAGAGGATGGTTTAAAGAAACTTAACGTCCATAAAGATGAGGAGATACGTATGTGTACGGGCTTTTTACTTTCCAAAGCTAGGAGAAGCCTTTCTCAGCAAGGATACCTGATTACTCCAGCTAAAATAGTCGGGGAAACTCAGAAACTTGCAGAGCGGACATTCTTAGAAACACTTGGGAAAATAGGGTTGAAGCTTGATGAGGAAGACCCTAGAAGGAGGTTTCACTTTCTCTTAGAATGGGTTAGAGAGAAGCCGGAGTTAAGGGAGAAGTACGTTAAAACGGGATGGAGGAGTTGGAAGAATAAATGGTGTACTAGGGTATCTGAAAAAGTTTAAACTTCACCTAAGCAAGGTTTGAAAGCCCTATCGATTTAGCATATTCTAAAGCCTCACTATATTCTTCATGCGTAAGACGCCTACGGAGCTCTGGGACTTCATAAGCTCTCCAGTGCGGTCTATACTGGTCCATAATGTTAACCCTAACGTACTCACCCAAGTTATCTCTAATCCACTTAAGAATCGGTTTCCCACAACACTCTATGTGATTTGGAAGCAGGAGAACCCTTATTATGAGCTCACCGCTCTCTGAAGCTATTAAATGGTTTCTACTGCAAACCTCCACATAATTTGGAGCATTTGATATCCTAACGGCACACTCATCTCGGCCATACTTATAATCTAGAAGGTACACGTCTATGAAGCCCTTTAAAAGTTTAGCCGTTTCAACACTATAGTAGCTGTTGCTATTCCAGACTGTTGGAACATTCAGTTTGACGTATTTAAATGCTTCAAGCCATGTATGCAACCAAGGGGTTGGAGAACCGCCGACCATATTGCAGTTTCTACAGCCTTCACGCCTAAGCCGGGTGACGATTTCAGCAAGCTCTTCAGGCGTTATGGGCTCACCAGGCTCCATGTGCTGAGAGATTGTCCAATTCTGACAGTGTAAACAGGTGAGGTTGCACCCTAGTGAGAAGACGGTCCCACTTGGAACGAGCTCCGGCTCTTCACCTAGATGATGGAAAGCTGAAGACAGCAGAAACGTATGTCCACATTTACAATAGCCAAGCTTGCCTTCTAAACGGTTAACCCTGCATTTCCTCTCGCAGAATATGCAGGACTTTAAAAGCCTCCTAGCGATCTCAATTTTAAGGTCTAGATAGCTTCGTTTAGGTTCTCCAAGGTCTTCAAGAGATATATCTCCTTTATCAATCTTAGATTCAACACGGTAGTATTCAACGGTTAGTTTATCATGTAGTGCCCAAAGCCTATCTAATGAATCCCCTTCATCGAAAACCGCTTCTATCCTCTTGGCTATTAAAAACTTGGCTGGAAGCTTGTCTCTAAAAACCTTAAAATATCTGTTTAACGACCGTAGAACCTTCTCATCTTTAAGAACGGTTAACGCATCCGGCCTTACGAGATACCAGCTCATCCTATAGTAAATTCTTGCGAGAGTCTGAGGAATAAATGTTTACCTAATTCTTCTCTTCTTGATTCCATCTTCCTTGAACATTTCCTTAAGCTGCCTTTCTAGCATCTTCTTAAACTTTCTAAGCTTATGAAGCCTTCCTTGAATTCACCAAGCCAGTCTGCTAACTTCAATAGCTTTATGTAAATAGGCTGAGGCTTCACATCCACTTTTGAATAAACTTTATTACCGTCAAGGTTTAACCACAACCTTTAAAGCGCCATACTTTTCCTTGTTTAAAGCTATATTGAAGGCTTCTTCGATTTCGGTAAGCCGCAGCACATGCGTTATGATTGGTTTAACCTTAACTCTGCCAGTTTTAAGTAAGTTTAAAGCTAAGTGGTATTCGGGATATAGATTATTAGAGGAGACCGTTAGAACCCGCTCGCCAGCCAGAAGCCGAGGATCTAATTGAACGACTTCCGTAGAGACTGCCAGTAAAACCTGTATTCCTCCCCTAGCGAGCATTTTCAAACCCTGTAGAACTGTTTCAGGTGAGCCGACAGTGTTGATCACGGCTTCAACGCCAAATCCGCCAGTTTTAGAAAGCACATAATCAACTGCGTCTACTTTAGAAGAGTTTACAACATAATCGGCATTTAGGCTCTCTGCGACGCTTAAGGGGGTATCCCATACATCTATACAGAAGGCTTCAGAAGCACCGAAGGCTTTAGCCGTCTGAAAAGCCATAAGACCTATGGGTCCTGAGCCTATAACCGCTACCCTATAGCCCGGTTTAACCCCAGCCCTATAAGAGGCGTGAACTGCAACCGCTAAACCATCTAATTGGGAGGCTTCTTCTGGGCTTACAGGCCAATCTAGCTTAACCGCCTTATCCTCCCATACTGTACAGTATTCAGCCATACCTCCAGGTGAGGGGCTGAAACCCCAAGCTTCATCATGACCGATGTGTAAGACGTCTGCGCAAATGTTATGTCTCCCTTCACTGCAGAACCTACACCTACCACAGGCTTTATAAGCTATCACACCCACCCGCTCACCTATCCTGTAGTTGAAACGCTCATCGCCCACATCTATAATGGTACCTGAGATTTCATGCCCCAATATCATGTCGGGTGGATTTGCCTTATCAATGCCTAATGTATGTAATGCCCATGGGTTTCTACCTTGAAAATAGTGTATATCGCTTCCACATATACCGCATGCGTCAACTTTTATGAGGACTTCATCTGGTTTAGGATCGGGTTTTGGAACATCCATAAGCTCGATTTTAAACGGCTTTCTCAAAACAGCTGCGAGCAAACTATACACCCAAACAGAATAGTTGGTTTATTAGAATTTAATCCTTCTGTATAGAAGCCCGTTTCTTAATAAAATGTTGCATGTAGTAGATGGGGGCTTAACCGCGTAAAAGATTCAACTATAGTTTAATGCACATACCGTCGTAGGCTGGAGTGATATTATACGGCTTAAGTTTCTCTTCAAGTTCATGATGTAGAAGCTCACCATTATGTGAAAAATGAGTCGCTATGAAAATGGTATTCCCATCCGCTATGCCCTCGCTGATCATACGGTTTTTAGCTTTAACCATCGTCTCAATACCCATGTGGTAATTTACACAGTTTTTGATTATGCATGTGCAGTCCATTATGATCAGAGAGAGCTTTCTACGTTTAAGCGCTTTCCAAGTCTCATCGGGATACCAGCCTGAGTCATGCCCATAGAAAACGGAAACGTCGCCGATGGATATTACGTAGAGTAGACACTCTTCAGAGCGTGCGTGGTCGGCGGGTAAAGCTTCAACTTCATAGTAGTCAAGCTTTAAAGGTTTAAAGGGCTTAATGATTTCAGGCGACACGGCTTCAGGAGGGGCCACTTTAACCGTTTTCTCGTAGACGGTTTCATTACCGTAAACTTTCAACGGGTCTCCGCATTTAATATAGGCAAATGGGCTTCTCCTAGTTTCAAGGTCGTCAGCGTAGAAGTGATCCCTATGGGAATGCGTCACCAAGAGAAATTTTAACGCCCCCAAATCCAACCCATACTTTAACACGTGCATGTACGTATCCGGGGGGAAATCTACTTTAAGATCATCATTAAATAGAACTGAAGCGCGAGACCTTAGGTTTTTACCGCCGATTTCTCTGGCTTTGATACAGTATTGGCATTGGCAGAAAACGGCCGGCCAACCTTCAGATGCAGCTGTTCCAAGAAACATAATCCTCAAGTTGGATCTAGAGTTGAGAAGTAGTTGCGACTATCTTAACTATTTCTCTAATATCATATGAAGTTTAATCCATAATTGAAGGATGGTATTGGAAACGCTTTTCTAAACACTTTGGGGATCGATGTATAGTCGAACTCAATAGTATCTTGATTATGGACGGTCTCAGGCCTACCGAATACAAGTATAGTGAATGCTTTAGGGTCTTCAAGCCTCACATGTTCTCCAAACATGTAAACTTTAAGCCCACCGTCATTATGAGCAACAACTTTAAAATCGGCTTTAACGCCGAGCCTTTCCTCAATATAGGGATGAATTTTATCCGCGAAAATAGCTGGATTCAATATGGCCAGGCTTGCAGGAGCTTGAGAAGTTTTAGGTTTTAAACCTGAGCCTTCTAAAAGTGTTATGAGCTCCCAGTCCCCATATGGGATGGGAAATCTAACGTACTCAACTTTAAGGTTTTCAGACGCCTTGTAGAGCGTTTTAAGAACATCTACTCTAGACCCTGCGTACTCAACAACCGTTAAATTGTCGAAAAATCCTTTAACGAGTGCTACATAGGAAGTTGGCCTACTCATTCTATACGATACGGATATACTCAATGCCTCAACTTCAGCTAAAAAAGCTCTACCTGCAAACAACTTAAACTCTTCAAAACTTCTCTTAAACCTGATGGGCTCTCTTTGATATAGCTCAATCAAATCTGAAGTTTTATCCTCATCGTAAGATTCGACTTTCAATCCATCCAAACGTGTAGCCAAGTCTTTAAGCGTATCGAGTGGAACATGGTAGTTGTAGATCATGCCAGCCTCTACGCAACCAGCTCTACTGTAAAGCGACCTGACACCTGAAACCATAACAAGGTCCACATGGTCTCTGTACAACTTCGCAAAAGCGTCTTTAACCAAGGATGACGCATAACCCTTCATCCTATAGTCTGGGTGAGTGCATACGCATCCAATAAGGCCTACTTTAAGCCAAACACCGTAAAAGTGAAGCCACCCCTCCCAGATGGCTAGGTGGGAGACCACCTTTCCACCAGCTACGATGACTCTTAAATTTTCAATGTTCTCTTCGCAGAAGACGTGGGGGAAAACCCTATCCAAGTAGACGCCGTGCTTTTTAAACCCGAAGATCCAACTCGTAAGCTCAACTATCTGTGGAAGCTCTTCTACTCTAGCAGCTCTAGGACCTTCGATCATATTCTACATCCTAAGACTCAACAATACTCTCACCTAATATTTAAATTTCAAAGCCTCAACGTAGTGACTGTTGGAAAGTTGGGGCCTATTAAATATCCGCAATATCCAATGCGCTTAAAAGCCGTAGACGGCTTAAGCCTAATAAAACCTAGGTTTTAACCTAATTTTATTTGTAATTCAACCCAAACCTCTTATGTGTAAAACTATATGGGCAGCCTCTGGGATTATGAGGCGCTCAAAAGCCAGTTTAACAGCTTTAGGCGAACCCGGTAGAATGAATACAGCCTTCCCCTTATAGACTCCTGCCGTAGCCCTCGACAATATGGCTATTGATCCTTCTTCTTGAAACGTTAAGATGCGGAAGATTTCTCCAAATCCGGGGATTTCTTTTTCAAACATAGGTTTAACCGCATCAACCGTCAAATCCTTCGGTGTTAAACCTGTACCCCCAGATAAGACTATTATGTCTACGTCTGGCTTAGAACACAGCTCCTCAACGATTTGTCTGATCGCGTTGGGATCGTCTGAGACGATTGTCCTATAGGATATGGAGAAGCCGGCTGATTTAACCATCCGCTCAGCTAAATCTCCAGATTCATCTTTAAAGGGTTTGCCTTGTTTAAGGGATTCAAACCTAGAGCTACTGCATGTGACTAGGGCGAATCTGACCTCTTTAGGAGCTTTAAGTTTATGCTCTTCTGAACCCATCAAAAATTCACTCTAGAGTATACTATGACATAAACTTTTGGAGTCTACGCCAGCTGTTTGACGGCTGATGCTATTTATCTAAAAGTTAAATGAAAGTTGATGTAAAGTGAATCTGGATTACGTATGTCAGCTGAAGGATGGGTTATGTGGATCACCGGTCTGCCGTCTAGTGGAAAATCCACGCTAGCTAACGGTGTTGCTCAGAGGCTTAAAGCGATGGGTTTAAATGTTGAGGTGTTGGAGTCTGATGAGCTTAGAAAGATTTTGACACCTAAACCAGCTTATAGCGAAGAGGAGAGGGACTGGTTTTATAGCGTTATAGTTTACATAGCTAAATTGCTCGCTAGAAACGGTGTTAACGTGATTATAGATGCTACTGGCAATAAGAGGGCTTACAGGGATAACGCTAGAAAACAAATATCGAAGTTTTTAGAGGTTTACGTCAAATGCCCCTTAGACGTTTGTATGAAGAGAGACTCTAAAGGACTCTATAGGAAGGCCTTGCAAGGTGTCGTCAAAACCTTGCCGGGAGTCCAGACGTTCTATGAAGAGCCTTTAAAACCCGAAGTGACGGTTGAAACGGATAAACTAACCGTACATGAGTCCGTTGAACTGGTGCTAGATAAGCTTAGGGAAATGGGCTATATAAGTTAGACATATCGTTTCCAAGTGTATTGTTGAGATTAAACTGGCTGAAGCATTTAGTCGAGGAGCTCTTATTGAAATAGGGTTTCATAGATGGGCGACTGAGCCGCACTCAATTTTACCTTACTGGTTTTCGATTATAGTACCTTCAATAGTAGTAAAGTAGAAATAGGTGAATTATTTGAAAAACTTGTTGTGAAAAACTCTAATGGTAAAGTGCTTTTAGCCGTCTTTCTCATAGTGAGCGTTGTCTTAAACGTTTATCTAGTGGTAATGATCGTAAACTTCAAGTCCTATATTGCAAAACTTGAAAAAGAACTTAACAATCTTGCCGCTCAAAATGAAAACCTCTCTAGGGAAGTTCAAAACCTTAGAAATATTCTAGATATCACTAGGAGACAGCTTGAATATTACAAAAATCAAACGTATTATCAAGGTTCCGTTTCCACTGGAGGCTTAATCGGAGAAGCTGATGTAAACATAGTCGCTGTTAAAATGGTCTATGAGGACCCCTTCACAGCGTACTACGAGGGGGTGACTCTTAAAGCTGAAATTGAGCTTAGGGATGGGAAGGGGCGAATATTGGTTAATACAGAGCCTAGGATAGGTATAGATCTTCAGACAAGTACACGTATAGCAGTAGCGGTAGCTGAAGCATACACCGGGTTGAATTTAACGGCTGTAGATGTCATAGTTACGATTAAGGGTGAGGAGGAGGTGGAGGTTGTAGATGGACCGAGCGCTGGATTACCTATAACGGTAGCCATCATAGCCGCTCTTAGACATGAGAACATTTCAAATAAAGTCTACGCTACTGGAACTATAAATCCAGATGGTTCCATAGGGGCTGTTGGAGGTATAGCTGAAAAAGCTTTAGCTGCTGCTAAGAAGGGGGCTAAACTTTTCATAGTGCCGAAGGGGCAGAGTAGAATAGTCATCTATGAGAGGAAGGAAGAGGAGGTTCTACCGGGTTTTAAGATAATCCGCTACGTACCTAAAGAAGTATCGTTAGAAGATTATCTTAAAAGTCAAGGATTCGACTTAAAAGTTCTCGAAGTGTCAAATATAGTAGAGGCCTACAACCTCTACACGACTAGAGTCTAACCTAAACGTTGCCGATTTAAACGGCTGATACTGTGGGTTTTTCGCTTCAACTGTCAACGTTCCTTCAGACTTCAGAGCACCTATTGGAAGTTTTTGGAACAACCTACCTCAAACCCCCTTTTAGAATTAACTGAACATAATCCTACGAGTAAACCTTCTTTAAAGCAACTCCTCCATAGTGTAAATATGGTTTTGCGTAAATTCGTATGGATACTTTACCCCCTTTGAAAGAACAACTATCAGATGTTTAACTTCTACTCGAGCCTATTTTAGACCCCTCCCTCTAGATTTTTCCATGATTTCGCTATGGAAATTTTCCATACTTTTTCCATGAAAAAGCTCCAATTCGTCCATTTGAGCTGGTAGTTTAACGGCTTAATGGACTGCTACCTTTAACTAGATGTCTTATTTTATAAGGCTTCCTACGCGGCCTGCTTAAGGTGAAGTTTTTATACCTACTAAGAAGTAGTAATATTTGGCGGTCTTTATGGGTGGTTATATAACGGTCTCTACAAAAGTTAGGAAAGAGCTCGTTGAGAGAGCTCGGGCTTTAGGCGTGAACATTTCTGAGGTCTTGAGGAAGTCTCTTGAGGAGTATGTTATGAAGAAGGAGATGGAGGAGTTGGAGAAGAAGCTGAAGGAGATGGGTGAAACTCTTGAGAGGATAGATTTAGATGAAGTTACGAGAATTATAAGGGAAGATCGGGAGACTAGGTGAGGCTTCTTGCCCTATTTGTTTGACGCATCCTCTATAATTCTCGCTATGAAGCTTAAGAAGATCGGTGTTCTAGCGGGGAATTATATACAAAGTTTAACCATATATGAAGTATTGAATGCTTTGTGGAAAGAATCAAATGTCTTAAAAAAGATAGGTAGTAGGGAGGCAGAGGATCTAGTAGACGTATTTGCTCAGCTTCTAAGATACCTGAACACCATAGACGTCAGGGGAGTAGAGGGTAAAGTGTTCAGGACAGCTATGGAAACAGGCTTAACGGTATATGATGCCTCCTACCTCGTCTTGGCGCAGAGGGGAGGCCTTACTCTAGTAACTGAAGATGCTAAGCTGAGAAAAATGGCGGGCGAAACGGTAAAAGCAGTAAGCCTCGTAGAGTTGACTCAAACACAAAAATGAGGCTCGACAGAGAATGTGCAGTAAGAGTTGGGGCGTGTATGTGAAACGTAATAGCTAATCTATGGCTTTAGACAAACTCAACAACCTTCTCTACGGCTTCGTTTTGTAAAAAAGAAACTGTAGAAGCAATTTTACTATCCGTCTATGCTACGAGTGGAAAAGTCTAGGTGTGTAGGAGCCTTTATGAGTGGAGGCTTCTATTATGTGCTTTCAGCCGTGGATAGTTCGGCTAGTATTCTGAAACATTCCTTATAGTGTTCGTATATCTTTTGATAAGCTTTGATTAGTTTGGCGTATTCACTGTGAGCCTTTGGATTTGGATTATAAGTTTTAGATATTCTAACCATTTTAGCTACCGCAGTTTTGAAGTCCGCGTATACCTTTACGCCTACACTTACGAGTATGCAGGACCCTAGAGCTGCGGCATCGAGCACTTCGGGGACGTGTATACTCATACCTAGAACGTCGGTTTTTATCTGATTCCATAGGTTGCTTTTAGCTTCACCACCTGTCATGGTGATTCTTCTAACATCTACTCCAAGACCTCTAACAAGCTGCAGGGTTTCAGAGTATTGAAAAGCAACGCCTTCGAGTATTGCTCTTATAAAGTCAGATTTTCTATGGGCGTGTGTAAACCCTATGAATGCTGATCTAGCTAAGGGGTCGAATTTAGGGGCTCTAGCACCCCACAGGTATGGATAGTAGAAGAGGCCTCCAGCTCCTGGAGGTACATTTGCTGCAATTCTATCGAAAAGCACGTAAGGTGATACGTTCTCCTCCTTAGCCTTATACGCCTCTTCATAGCCGAAGTTATCTCTAAACCATCTTAAGGATTCACCCGTTGCATTTATTATCACTTCATACTCCCACGTATTCGGTACAACATGGCAACAACAATCGATCAAGCCTTTAGGGTCTGGCTTAGCCTTGGATAAAGAAGCTTCAAAAACTGTTCCAGTACCAGTGCCTATGTTTACATCGCCTTCCACATATACGCCTGCACCTAACGCCTCACAAGGGCGGTCTCCACCGCCAGAGACGATTGGAACCCCAGGTGGTAGGCCAGTCTGCTCAGAAGCACTACTGCTAACTTCACCTACCACTTCCCAAGACCCCTTGACCTCCGGAAGTATATCCATGGATATTTCTAAGGATTCGCATATCTCGTCAGACCATTTAAGTTTATTAATATCGAATAACATCGTACGCGAAGCCATACTGTGATCAGTCGCTTTAACCCCGCATAGCTTAAACGCTATGTAGTCTTTAGCGAATAGAATGACGTCTATTTTTCGAAATACATTCGGCAGATTCTTCTTAAGCCATAGAAGCTTAGCGGCTGAGAAAATATGATCGACTGGAACCCCCGTTATTTTTAGAACCCTCTCCGGGGGGATTAGCTTTTCAATTTCATCCTTCTGCTGGATGGCCCTCATATCTAGCCATATTATGCTATTGTAAAGTTTTTCTCCGGCTTTATCTATTGGGACAAACGCTTCTCTTTGAGAAGTCAAGCCGATGCCGATTACACTCTGAGACGGCAGTTTAGAAGTAATCTTTTTCAAAGCAAGTTTAGCCGCATTCCACCATTCTTCAGGGTCTTGCTCAGCCCAGTTCATTTGAGGATGGTAGACCCGATACTCTTCAAACGCTTCTGCGACTATACGACCGTTAACGTCGAATGCTACTGTTTTACAGCCGCCGGTACCAATATCTAACCCAATTATGATTTGACTCATACTACTCTAATCATAATTGGGTTATTAAAAAGATAAGGCTTCGCTCTTCAACCACCATGGGTTACATTAGTCTTCAAAGTAAAGTATTTCAACATCATGTGGGTTAAGCGTAAGCTTCACGGTTTTACCTTTCACATGAAGATCTCTGAGGAGGCTTTTAACATCTAAGACGCCGTCGAAGTCCAATTCTACTGTTTTACTCCTTAAATCATGGTTTATCAAGAACAGTAGTCTGTAATCACGGCCTTCTTTAGACACGAGTTCAACAGGCTCACCTTTAAGTTCAGCGGGAGGTTTAACCAACCCTCTTTCAACGATTTTACCAGCTATGAGTTTAGACGCATCTTGAGTTAGAAAGCAACCAATGTATACGGCGTAACCCTTACCATAACTGTTTACCGTTAAACCGGGTTTCCCTTTAAGCCACTCATAATCGTGAACCCCTAAGACTTGAGCGGATGTTACATTCAATTCTTCCAGCCAACTTGAGGCGGACATTAACCCATACTGAGTGGATATTTTAGCCTCTCTTCCCAGTGGGATGGGGGTATAATCCGTCACCCTTAGGCCGAATAAATCTTTAAGCTCACCTGGAAGACCGTTTGAATATACCCGGTTAAACTCATCTTTAACCGAGGTTCTAGCCGTCGCTATGAGTAAGCCTCCGTTCTCTACATAGCTTTTAAGCCTTTCAATAAGACTTTTACTCGTTAAGTACAGGAATGGGGCTAGTAGTATCCGGTATTTTGTAAATTCTCCGTCTGGAGGTATTACGTCTACATTTACGCCTAGACTCCAGAAGCCTTTATATGCGTTTAACACCTGCTCATGATAGCTTGTACTGTAATACTTATCCTCGATTAACGTAGCCCAGAGAGAATCATATGAAAATATAAGCCCAACTTCACTCCTATATTTAGCATCGACTAAGACTTCGCCAATTTTCTTCAGTTCTTCACCGACCTTCTTCACCTCAAGATATCTACGGTTCACTTCACCATCGTGGTTTAGAATACCATGCCAATACTGCTCCTTGCCAAAGCATACTGTTCGATATCTAAAGTAAACGACGCCTTCAGCCCCATGGGCAATCGACTGGTAAAGCCATTTCCTCAGCTCACCCGGATCAGGCGTCACCCCTATCGGATTTCCAGCATAACCATCGGTTGGCCCAGCTTGAAGCTCTATGACCCAAAAGCCCCCCGCACCCATGCATCTAGTAGCATCATGAAGCAGGGATATCCAGGCGGGGTCGTAATATGGTCTAGCAAACTTTGGATAGCAGTCCCACGATGGGAAGTCTAAGTTTTTACTAAGATTGTAGTAGTCTATGCCTGGGAAAAGCCCCATAAGATTCGTCGTCACCCTCTTATCGGGGCTTATAGACTTCAGTATACGCACCTGTATTTTAAGAAAATTCACAAAAGACTCCGACCTAAATCTAAACCAATCTAAGCTCAACCCCCGGTTGCATTCATCGAACGGCGGGGTTGGAGGATGTATTTCATCCCAATCGCCATACTCATGACTCCAAAATATTGTTCCATACGCTTTATTGAGCTCGCTTATAGACCCATACTTGTCTCTAAGCCAATTCCTGAAAAGTGTAATACAGTGTTCACAGTAGCAGTATTCATCGCCAAGAGATAACTCATTATCTATCTGATAACCTATGACGTTTGGATTATCCCTGTAGTGTTCAGCCATGGCTTTTACAATTCTTTCAGAAGCTTTAATGTAGTTTGGATTATTTGGACAGTAGTGTCTTCTAGCGACAGGAGGCATCCTATAGCCTTTAAAGCTCACTGGCAAGATATCTGGGTGGATTTTTACAAGCCAAGGTGGAGGAGCTGCTGTCGGAGTACCCAATATTGCTTTAACGCCTTTAGCTGATAAAAGCTCTATAACTTCGTCAAGCCACTGGAAGTTGAACTTGCCCGGTGAAGGTTCAAGTCTACACCACGCAAATTCTGCAAGCCTAACAACATTAAACCCAGCGCCACTGATAAGATCGGCATCTAAAACTCTTCTCTCAACAGGCCAGTGTTCAGGGTAATAGTCTACTCCAAACCATAGTTTAACATCGTTCATAATTCAGACCTCTAGGGAGATGATAACGGGCGTTATTCTTCTGAGAGGAATTTCGTACCCCAGTACTCTAACGCCTTCCGCAACTCAACGTGGTCTTTAGCATACTCCTCCAGGGGGATGTTCTTCATAAATGCCTCCATAGCCTGTTGCATAGCCATTGCACCAGCTCTAGTTCCCATCGGATGGCCATGGATGCCTCCCCCAGCATTCAACTGAATATCTGGAAAACCTAGCAGTTGCAGGTTTGCAGGAACTAAAGCCGGATGTATCCCACCTGAGGCTACGGGTAATGTAGATTTAAGACCATACCAGTCGCTTCTAAGAAAGTCGTTCATGTAGCGGATCCCGGCAAGACCGGAGAAGTTTTCAAGCTGCTTCAACGCTCCACTACCAGGCTTCTCCATTTTGCCCTTAGCGGTCCCCGTGTGCAGTTGATCGCCTCCAGCCAGCCTAACGAGCTTAGCTAATACTAGCATGTGAATGCCGTGCTCGGGGTTTCTCGTCATAGCAGCGTGTAGACATCTATGGACGTGAATTGGAACTTTAACCGACGGATCTTCAGCCAATTCTCTTAAAGCAGGGTAACCCGTGCAGAGGACGTCTATCATTATGCAGTTGGCACCGTTACTGAGGGCCGTTTCAACGTTCTTCCACAATCTATTCAAATCGGCTGTAACGTCAACCGCGTATAATACAGTTCTACCGGTTTCCTCCTTAACTTTATCAAGTGCATTCATCACGTGGGAAACCCTCTCCTCCAACCTGTTGAACTTTTGACTTGTAAGCGTTTCATCGTCTTTTATGAAGTCAACGCCGCCCATGGCAGCTTCATACGCCACTTTAGCCGTCTCCGCAGGGTTGAGGCCCACTTTAGGTTTAATTATCGTACCTAGGTGGGGCCTTGGATTTCCATAAGTGCCTATTATCTTCCTTACGCCTTCTATACCGAATTTCGGTCCTTTAAACATCTTAACGTATTCTTTGGGTAGACTTACATCTAGCAATCTCACATTTTTTAGAGCACCTATTCCAAATAAGTTGCCAGCTATGATTGAAAGCATGTGCGAAATACCGGCTTCTAAATCGAATAAATCTAGAGGGAATGCTACTTTCGCCAATCCTCCACCATTTAACTTCTCAATTTGAAAGACTCTACCAGCTAGCTTCAACACCCTATCAGTTATCGTTACGACTTTCGTCCACGTTCCTATCGACTGCTCAGCTGCAAGGTTTATCGCAGCGCTTTGAAGGCTGAGGTTTTCCCTTGGAGTTATATAATAGAGGCATATAACGTGGTTATCTGGGTCTATCTCCTCAGCGCTGGCCGTGAAGGTTTTTATCCAAAATTCCTCTTCAAACCATTCCTTACCCATGCCCATGAGAAAACCACACCCACATAGTATTGGTTCGGCTAATATAAAAACGTGACTTTACAGGCAAACCTACTTTAACTAACATTAAGTCTCCACCCACAGTGTTGAGGAGAAATTATTAATTCCGGGTTGGAAGAAAATTACTCTTAGAGGTGTTTGATTTAACATGAGGTATTTCCTAGGTTTGGACATAGGCACTAAGAATATTAAAGCAGCCGTGTTAAATGATGTGGGAAACATCGAAGAAGAAGTTTCAACTCCAGTTTACGACTTGATAAATCAACCTAAAGCTGGGTTTGTGGAGCGTGATCCACTGGCGCTCTGGAAGAGGGTATGTGATAGTTTGAAGAAGCTTAAACTTAAAGATAAAATTGAAGGTGTTTGCGTTGACGCTACGAGCGGTACGATTGTACCAGTAGATGAGGCTGGTACTCCTCTACATAACCTTATAATGTATAATGATAGTAGAGCTGTAACGGAGGCGGAGGAACTTAGAAGATCTAGCTCTAAAGCACGTGAATTTGAAAGTTTCCTCCCAATAACACCTCAACTGGTTCTACCTAAAATAATGTGGATGAAAAAGCATTGCGAATTCTACGGAAGGATTTATAAAATACTCCATGAAAGCGACTACATAGTCTATAAATTGACTGGACTATTCGCATCCTCTAATAACACTGCTGGAAAATCTCACGCACTTTTAGACCGTTTAAAATACCTTGAAGAGGCATACGAAGACGTGGGCGTACCGGTTGACTTTATGCCAGAGTTAAAGCCTATAGGCTCAATAGTAGGTTACGTAACGGAGAATGCGAGTGTGGAAACAGGTTTACCGAGTGGAATACCTGTGGTAAACGGGGTTACAGATGCAAGTGCTGGAGATATAACTTCAGGCGCTATAAAAGCCGGGCAGGCAAATGCAACGATAGGTACGGCTTTAACGGTTCACGTAGTCGTTGATAAACCCGTACCGGATGCGTTTCAACGATTCTACTATAAAACATACGTTAACGATTTGTTTCTAGCGGGAGGATTTACAAACGCAGGGACAACCGCTTTAGACACTATGAGCAGACTTTTAGGTAGAGATCTCATAGAGCTCACGGATATGGCTAGGAGGGTTCCACCAGGTTGTGAGGGTTTGATTGCGTGTACAGAATGGTATGGCGTAAGAGTGCCGAAGACATATCCCAGTGTTAGAGGATTTTTCATCGGGCTTTCAGAGATCACAGCAGATCCAGGTGTTATCTTTAGAAGTATGCTGGAAGGTTCTGCTCTAGCGCTTAAACTCATGCTGGATTCTGTAGAGGATGTGACGAAGATTAAAGTGTATGATCTTAGAGTGAGTGGAGGCGCTTCTAAGAATGACCTATTTATGAGCATTATAGCTGACGTTTCAGGTAAAGACGTTTACGTAGTTGAAGAGCCAAATTCCGCCGTTGGCTCAGCTATATTGGCTATGTGGGGTTGTATGGGGGGAGAAATAGAGAAGATAGTGGGTAAGGTTGTTAAGATAAGAGGGCGGTTTAAGCCGAATATGGAAAACCATGTGAAATATTCAAGTCTGCTGGATAAATACGTTAAACTGATTGAAAACCTAGCTAAGATAGTATAGCTTAGATTCCTACTGAAACTGGGCTTCAAGCGGGGGTATTGCGTCCACTTTATACGTTTCACACGGATTTTTATAACAGTAGTGAATATAGTACAATTTCATGGTGTCAAGTTTGAAGTTTAAAGCGATAGTGCTTGATATGGATGGTACTCTTGTGGACTCTTCCGAGGCGCATTTGAAGGCATGGTCTAAGGCCGCTGAGAAGCTGGGCGTTCATGTTTCAGAAAGCAAGATAAAGTCTGAGTTCGGTAAGTCGAGTTACGATATGGCTAAGGCCTTCCTACCACCTGATAGAGCTGAAGATGCCGTTCAATTTGCTGAGCTTAAAGATAGGATATTCATGGAGGAGTGTTTAAGCCTAATCAAGCCGATCGTAGGAGTAGCAGAGGCCCTTAAAGGGTTTAAAGAAGTAGGTCTAGGCATAGCCGTAGCTTCTTCAAACCCGCGGAGGCTTGTATTTGAAGTGTTAAATCTGACCAACCTACTCGGCTACGTGGATGTTGTAATCGGTTCTGAAGACGTTAGAAGGGGGAAGCCGCATCCAGATATGGTTGAAGAAGCCGTTAGAAGACTAAACGTGAAACCGTGTGAGGCAATATACGTGGGCGATACAGTGTACGACGTTAAAGCAGGTAAAGCAGCTGGCGTATTCACAGTCGCCGTTTTAACTGGAGCAGCATCTAGAGAAGAGCTTGAGAATTCGCAACCCGATATGATAGTGGAAAATTTGAAAGATCTGTTAAAGAGCTTAACGAGCAGATGTTACCCATTTGTAGAAAAAGCATAAATTCAGGGTTACGTGAGTAGTCTAAACGATTTATATGAAGCCAGTTAAAGTGATTGATTTAAGCCAAGTATTGTACAATTGTATGCCTTTATGGCCTACTCAGCCAAACCTTCTATATGAGATGTTGAGCAATGCCGCACGTGATGGAAGTACTATGCATATAATTCGACAAATGACCACGCATAGTGGCACACACGTTGATGTACCTCTACATTTCATATTCGATGGAAAATCCGTCGACCAAATACCGATAGAAGATTTCACCGGTGAAGGTCTAGTAGTAGACCTGTCGTATAAGAGAGCTGGAGAACCGATAACTACTAATGACATCAAAGCTTATGATGGTGAGATAAGGCCTGGAGACGTTTTAATGCTTTACACTGGATGGAGTAAGAAGTTCGGATTTAACCCAGAGTATCTTTTCGAATGGCCGTATATAGTAGAGGAGACAGCTGAATACTTAGTTGGAAAGAAGATAAAAGCCCTCGGAGTTGATACGTTAAGCGTTGGCGGTTGGGATGGACAGCTACCGGGGCATGGCCCAGTAGCGGTTAAAGGGTCGCCAGCTAGAGTCCACCGTATTCTACTCGGCGCCGGCATAGTCCTCATAGAGTCTTTAACGAATTTAGACTTAGTGCTTGATAGTAGGAAGAGCAGGAGGGCTTACTTCATCTACGCACCTATAGCATTTAAAGGCGCCGATGGCGGTCCATGTAGAGCTTTAGCCATGATCTTCGAGCGGTGATCACCTAGTCTAGAAGTCTTCGAGCATATTCGACGTCTTTATCTTCATGCACTATTGCACATATCGCATTTACAGCGCTTTTGATGTTCTCCCTCTGCCATACGTTTCTACCAACTACAACCCCCTTAGCTCCAGCATCCATAGCCTTTCTAACGAGCTCCAAGTATTCTTCAAACGTTTTAACTCTAGGCCCTCCGAGGACTAGTATTGGCACGCGGGCATTTTCAACAATCCTCCTATACTCATCTACAGACCCCAAGTAGTAGGTTTTGATGGCGTCTGCTCCAAGCTCTGCACTCACTCTACTTACAACAAGCAAATCTTCAAGCGTTATAAAATCAGTTAAAGTCTTTCCACGGGCTTTTTCCCGGTTGAAGTGGTAGTCTATCAGTTTAGCCGGAAGCGCTTCAACTATCAACGGTAGGCCGAATCTTTCACACTCCGTTGCAAGCATACCCAGCTTCCTCTGCTGCTCAGATGAACGTAATCCTCCAAAGTAGCACATAGCCATAGCCGCATCAACTCCCATGGAAACCAGGTGCTCCACCGTTGTAATAGGCATATCGTCCTCCATATCGTCATACACGGTTACACTGCTATCGACTCTGGCTACAGCCGCTAAATTCCCCATAGAGTCACACACCCTCTTCAACGTAAAAGGCGTCGCGGCTATAGCGTCGGCACAGCTTTCGCTTAATTTTTCAACCACACGGTTTGGATTCTCAAGGCCGGCTATATAACCCCAGTAGGACCCGTGATCTATTGCAACTATCACGCTTCTACCACGGGTGAATAACCTCCTAAACCTTAACCTCTTACCTACATTCATAGTGGAAGACCAGAATTTAATTAACGCATGTTCTACTTATAAAAAATATGGGATGGGGTTTAGAACGGTATGAAGAACCTTATAACGCTCATCAGCCCGCCTATGAGTATCGCCGTCATGCATCCAGCAGCAACTCCGCCGGAGAACGGCAGCCCAACCTCTTCATAACCCTTACTTCCACCTATTCTTAAGGTTAGGAACTTCAGAATCCAAGCTACTAGGAACGGCAGCCAGAATCCCCATAGAATTGATAGGTAGCTCCAGCCTACAATCCACCCAATTGGTTCAAACGGGAACCATATGAATCTCGCGTGAAGCGCTGAGAGAGCCCCTGCTATTATGAATCCAACTAAAATGTATTCGAACATTGACCCGGCTGCGGGTTGCTCATTGTAATACCATTCACTAGCTAGATGGTGAATTATCCCATCACCGTAACCCCAGTTGTAAGTGGTAAACTTGCTAAGACCTACACTGTAGCTCATAGCGAGCACTGTAGATAGAGTCACTATCGGTAGTAAGATTATGGTAACTATTAACGTCTTGAATATGTTTTTGCTACTCACACCAGTTAAGCTAGCGATCCTATAGCTGCAGAAAGATCCGAATAGGACTCCACCCCATCCATATGATGGTGTGTCTATACCCATTGTTCTCACTAAGCATACCGAGAGGACGAAGTCTTTAGTTCTAGTTTCCGGAACAACAGGCCATATTGGCTTCCAAAAGATCATACCGTAACTATCGCTCCTAGTATGCAGACCAGCAAGACCGAAGACTCTAGAGAAGGCTATCCAAAATATGAATATTGTAAACATGAAGATCAAAGCCGATAGCATGCTTAACCCCGTTACTAGTAGGAAGACTATGCAGAGTATAAGAGATGCTAGAAACATCAGCCACGAGTTTCTATAAGACATAGGTTCAGCTGTTTCAATTTCCTTGGAAGTACTGCTTCTCGAGCCGAAGGCCGCTCTAAGCGTTTCAGCTATATAGCCTCTACTAAGGTAGAGGTATAGAACGGCTATTCCGAGGTTTCCTCCAACGAAAGTCATAACGTGGAATTTAAATGGTGGATCATTTAATGGCGATGGGTGGCACCAGGCTCTACCGCAACCACCTATATTTTGTATACCCGTGTAATATCCAACCGTGTAGGCTACTTGCGTCAACAGTAAGAGGACGGCATACCAGAACCAGCCGTTGAATAAGACGGATAACGGCATCATGTAAGCTATGGCATATGCCAGAGGCTGTTTATTCCAAGCTGTTAGAGATACTAAGCCCAGTACTGTCTCACCCCAACCTGCATACTGCTGTCCAGATGGGCATGTATTGACACGCCAAGAGAATATGTCTGGAAACCATGGGAAAGCCGCTTGCAGATATATGGGTAATTGGAGACAGACTCCTATAATTAAACCTAATAGGAAAAATTTAGCCATCCTTTCAGGGACTTTAATATCCGTAGAGACTTGTCTAATGGACTCATACACTGCCATAGCGTGTGGGAATGGCACCTTTTCAATATCTATATATCGTCTACGTAGTATGTTGGCGATGGATATCATGAATAGCCCAAACAACACTTGGCAAATCCACCAGTATAGTATTGATGGAAGCCACTCAGCCAATGGGAATGGCACTTTTCCAAACGTTAATTGCCGGGTTATTTCGGCTGGAGGGGCCATAAACAGTGGAACGAATGCCTGTGAATCTTCAGGGTACATGAATCTATCCAGCCAGAAGCGTAGGGGAATATTCCATGGCCAATGCGTTGAGATGAAGTAAGAGCTTACAATCGCAACGGTGTATACGTATGTTAGAAGCGTTGCATTTATCTTTGCTTTAAATCCTTTGAAGAACCTACCTAAACCAGCGATCAATACGACTATGAAAGGGGCTGATGTCAACTCCATACCACAGACTACTATTCCAAGGTCGTATGCTGAGATTAGGCTTCCGGGGAGGGTGGATATCCAGAATGTTCCAATAGAGCCCAACAGAATCGTTAGGATTATCACGAGAGCCCAAGGCATCCGCTCTTTACCTGTTTCAGACATTTTCTCAACCCTAAATCCTTTCTAAGAAAACGTTATATAAGTATTTTAAGGTTAGCGGCGTTTAGTTTCAGGGTTGGTAAGGAGGGTGAATATACGTAAGTGAATCATTTGAACCACACGTATTCTCTTCAACACTTTTATCACAATTAAGCCTTTGAAGGCTATTGAACAACATTAGAGCATGCAGGGAAGGCTTAAATAGCTACTATGAATTTTAGCTTATGGTGAAAATGGTAAAAAAGTATAAGGCTTGCCTGGTAGGTTGCGGCCGAATGGGGGCGACGATAGACGATGAAGTCCGAAACCGCCCTGATAGTGCTCTCTACCTTCCCTACTCTCATGCGGCGGCTTATAAATCCATAGAGGATGTAGAGCTGGTAGCTGTGGCTGATATAGTACCTGAAAGGGTGGAAGCTACGAAGCGGAGGTATGGGGTTGCAAGAGGTTATACGGATTATAGGGAAATGATTGAAGTGGAGAAGCCAGATATTGTTAGTATAACGACCCGCCCATCGACCCACGCTTCGATTACCATATTCGCCGCTGAGCATGGAGTTAAGGGCATCTACTGCGAAAAACCCCTCTGTTGCTCAATGGAGGAGGCCGATGCAATGGTGGAGGCTTGTGAAAAGTATGGTGTGAAGTTCAACTATGGAACCCAGAGACGCTACATGCCCTTATATAGAAAGATTCGGGAACTTATCGAGGATGGAGAGATAGGAGAAGTCCACTGTATTATGGGGTACGGTTTTGGAGGGGCACAATGGACTCACACGCATACCGCGGATATGTTGATGCTCTTAGCAGGAGATCCTGAAGTAGACTATGTTCAGGGAACTGTTTTAGTAGATGCGGCGGACTTTGAAGACAACTGTATCGAAACGGATCCTCAAATCCTCCTAGGCTTCGTAAAGTTTCGAAACGGAGTACTTGGGTATGTAATCCCAGGAGTAGGCTACGAGTTTGAGGTTAGCGGTACGAGGGGAAGGATAAGGGTTCTGAATAACGGCCTCGGCTGTCAAATCCGTAAGGTTGGGAGATGGGGCATTCTTGAAGAGGCATCCTTTCCAGAATTCAAGGTTGAAAGTGGCACAGTAAACTGTATAAGGGATCTGATAGAGGCCATTGAAACCGGTAGGGAAACCAAGGGTAATATTCTTTTAGCTAGACGAAGCCAAGAAATGATCTTTGGCTTTGTGGAGTCTCACAGAAGGGGAGGGGTGAGGGTAACTTTACCGCTTGAGAATAGAAGCCTACGCATCTGCCCCAAGGATTGGTAGAGGGTGTTCATAGGCTTTAAAATTTTTATGGAGTATACCCTTTTCCAGTGAAAATGGTCTTCAAATCGGAGGAAACTCGGAGGTTTTTGAAATTAAATTAACTACGAATAATCCTGTAGCGGGTTATTTCCCATTTTCCGCATTACTCTATTAAACGTTATATGAGTATATTTTCAATATATTTCACTGTAGAAGCCGGTAGGGTGTGAGATATTGAGTAGAGATGTATGGGGTGATTTAAACGTTTTCTACATGGGATACGGTTCTATGCTTAGAGAACATTTTGCAAGGCTTTGTGACGAGCTTGAGAGGAGTCGAGGTATACCTAGAGATTATTCAAGCTGGCTTGAGAGGAAAAATGACGTTTTAATGAAGTTGAGGAAGGCTATGGGTGTGGACGTTCTTCCTGAGAGAAAGGTTAAGGCTGAAGTTGTCGGTAGAGTTGAGAGGAAAGGTTATGTTTTAGAGAAGATAGTTCTTGAGACTATTCCAGGCTTATATGTTTCAGCAAACCTATACATGCCTTTGAAGCTCGAAAAACCGGCGCCAGCGGTTCTCAGAGTACATGGCCACTGGCCTCATGCTAAGCATCAGGATGCTGTGCAGGCTACTTGTATAGGTTTAGCTTTAAGAGGCTATGTGGCTTTAGCTCTCGATAAAGTAGGCTATGGTGAGAGAAGGTATCAGGGTCACTGGGAGGGCTACGTACTACCATCTGTAGGTCTAACGTTACAGGCCATTGAGGTCTATGATAACATGTGTGCTATAGATTACCTCCAATCTAGGAGGGAAGTCGACCCTGAGCGTATAGGTGTGACTGGGGCTTCTGGCGGTGGAAATCAAACAATGTATTTAGCCGCTTTGGATGATAGGGTGAAGGCTGCGGCTCCAGTGTGTTCAGCTGAAGTTTTCGAAGATCAAGTTGCATCTGGTAGGTGTTTCTGTGAATGCATCCCAGGTATGCTTAAATTTGCCAACGTACCCGATATATTGGCGTGCATAGCTCCACGTCCACTTCTAATAGTTAGTGGAATACTGGATGAGACGTTTCCAATAACGTCCGCTAGGAAGGCCTTCTCCCGCGTGAAATACGTGTATGAGCTTATGGGCTGCGGTGATAAGGTGGCCATGTATGAGAGTTACGCACCGCACGGATACAATAGAGAGATGAGAGAGGCTGTATATCGCTGGTTTGATAAGTGGCTTATGGGGGTTGAAAGAGATTGCCGTGAGCCCGATATAACGGTTGAACCGCCCGACTCAGACGTGCTTAAATGCTTCCATAATGGCCTTCTAGGAAAGGGTGAAACACTACTTTCAATCTACAATGGAAGATACGACTCTTTAAAGAGGTTTGCAAAATTAAGCCCAGAAGAATACCTCAAACGTAGAGAGGAGCTTAAAAAGCATATAGTTGAAGACGTTTTCGGAGGATTCCCAGATAAGACGGATCTAGATGCTAGAGTACATAGGGTTGAACGTTTAAACCAGATAACTATGGAGTATGTAAGCTTTAGAAGCGAGTGGGACATAGTGATCCCCGCAATTCTCTTAAGGAGAGGGGATGAATTTGAAGAAGCTCATGTTTTTCTAACGCCTTCAGGTAAATCGACTCTATTCGCCGATAGAAGGGTTAGAGAGGCTGTTGAAAGCGGAGGCCTTGCCATTCTAATAGACTATAGAGGCGTTGGGGAGACAGACTACGATGAAAGTATAGCTGCTAAGAATAGTCTAGTTTTGGGAAGGCATATACTTGGAATGAGGGTGTTCGATGTATTGAGAACTGTAGATTATCTAGCGTTTAGAGGGTTTTTACGTAGAAGGCTTGTAGTTCATGGGTTTTCAGAGGCCGCGCTTATAGCGTTGTTTGCAGCGGCTTTGGACAGTCGTATAGATGAGGTTGAGGTTGAAAGGCTTCTAGCATCCTACAGAATTGGAAGGTCTCTAACTCAGCCTCCGAGCCTATACCCGCCTAGGATACTGCTTTACGCGGATATACCTGAAGCCGCCGCCCTCGTAGCACCTAGGAAGATGCTGGTTAAAAGACCAGTAGATAGTTCTGGCGTCGTATTGAGCTTTGAAGACGCAAGCAAGGTTTTCGATTTCACCATTAGGGTATACGAAGCGCTCGCTGCGAGAGACGCGTTTAAAATTGAAGTCTGAGGTTAAGTGAGGAGTGAAGACTTGGCCATTAACGTATAAAGTATTGACCCCAATTGGACGCCTACCAAATTTCTGATGGGTATCACAGAGTAGTTTGACAGATTCGTAAACTCTCTACACATAAACTCTATCTTTTTCAAACTCCACTTGCTATGCTCCTTGAGAGTTGGCTCATCGGGTTTTTCACGGGTTAACCTGTAGAATAGTCCAAGTCTAAGCATTCCGTAGAAGTAAACCCTAGCGACCATGCTATCGAATAATTCTGAAACAGTAGCTTGACGGGCAGTGGATGGGCCTTCCCTAGCCCAGTTCTTCTCAGCCTTAACAGATTCTAAACCAACTCTTATAAACTCTGATAGAGCTTCATAGAATGGCGAGGATTCGTCAACATAGCGTCTAACAATGTCTAGTCTTCTTTTAAGCTCTACAAGCTGACGCCTGGTTTTCTCCGCCCCTAAAAGTATGACATCTCTACGTTTAACACCTACGGGGGTGGTGTTAGCGATCCTCTCATCGTATATGTAGGGGACTTCGCATACGACAGTTAAAGCATCTCTGTTAACGTTCTTCACATACTCATCGCTACTAGCGCCGCTCTTTATGACTTCAGAGGGGTCTTTCTTAAGATGTTTAGCCAGATACTCGTATTCTTCAATAACAGTCGGCATTTTGAATATGGCATCGGCAAACTTGCTAACGTAAGGTACTTCAGGTTCACCTAGGTGAAGGGGGATGCCGAATCTAGATGCTACTGTGTAGAGTTTACCGTATACGTTTGGAATAGGGTCTGAGAGGTAGAAGTATGCTCCGCAAAATCCAGCATTATGAAGAGAACTTACATAGTCGGGTTTTATCTCGCTGATTAGATTCATTAAAGCCCGCGTTTCAGGAATAGGTCTATCAAACTTTAACGTTTTATACTCCACTGGGAAAGTCCACTCAACCTGCTTATATCCCGGGGGTCTATAGTAGTTTAAGGCATATTTTTTAGGAGACCAATCTCCTTTAAACCAACCCTCATTCAATCTAGCTCCAAAAGGGTCTACGCACTTTATGATGTACCACGTCGTATTCATTTTACCCATGAACTCATTATCTGACGCGATCCTCCATGAGAGGTACTCTAACGTCATACTTCCAATCGGCTCGTTGGGATGTGGAAAGGCGAATAGTAGAGCCGTCAACTCTCCCGATCCTATTCTAAGGCAGTTGATCGGCTCCCCATTCCTAGCTTCACCTATCTCAAACATGGAAACTCTATCCGGATATTTAGACGCCAGTTCTCTAGAGCTCATGTTAAGCTCATCAACGGTCATAAACTCTTTGAAAACTGGAATATCGTTTAAAACCCGCCACACCATATCTTCCAACTTTAACACCCCCCACCTCAAGTTACAATAGCTTAAGTTATTTATATCTGGAGCCTTCATATATTTTAGGTCAATCATGTCGTTTAAAGTCGTCCTCATAGGTGCTGGAAGCCACGTATTCGGTAAAAACCTCATAACGGATATACTATCATATCCTGAGCTCAGAGATTGCACGATAAGCCTCATGGACATAGATAAAGATAGACTAAGTCTTACTGAGGCCTTTGCGAGGAAGTTGGTAGATCAGTGGGGTTTTAAAACCAAGATAGAGGCTACAACTGATCGTAGAAGGGCTTTAGAAGGGGCTGATTACGTTGTGACGTCTATTAGAGCTGGCGGTCTTGAAGCTACAAAATTAGACTTGGAAATACCTTTAAAGTATGGAGTAGATCAAGCTGTGGGGGATACTGTTGGACCTGGAGGAGTATTCTACGGTTTGAAGAACGCTTCAGCTATTCTAGAAATATGCCATGATATGGAGGAGCTTTGCCCAGACGCCCTCTTAATGAACTATACAAACCCCATGGCTATAATATGTTGGAGCGTTTATGAAGGTACTAAGGTAAACGTTGTTGGGCTTTGTCATAGTGTTCAAGGAACTGCATATACCCTCTCAAATTACATAAATGCTCCTCCAGGAGAAGTATCGTATTTCGCGGCCGGTATAAATCACATGTCTTGGTTTTTAGAGTTTAAGTGGCGTGGAGAAGATGCATATCCCATTTTAAGGAGGAGGGTTGAAGACCCAGAGTTTTATAAAGGTTTAGCTAGAGGAGACCTAGTTAGGATAGAGGTTTTTAAAGCCGTAGGTTATTATCCAAGCGAGTCAAGCCACCACCTGTCAGAATACCTGCCATATTTCAGAAAGAGGCGGAATATAATGGAGAAGTACGGATTATGGGGTAGTTTAGACCGTATTAAATCTATGGAGGATAGAAGTAGGGAGGATGAAGCTTTTAGAAAACTTGTTGAAAGCCCTGAGAAGATACCTATACGTAGAAGCGCAGAGTATTGTTCTACGATAATACACTCTATGGAGACTGGAGCGCTTAACTTAATCTACGGAAACGTTAAGAACACCGGGTTGATTACAAACTTACCATATGGATGCTGCGTTGAAGTACCATGTCTTGTAGATAAAACCGGTATACATCCCTGTTATGTCGGCGAGCTACCGCCGCAATGTGCTGCTTTAAATAGAATGAATATAAACGTTCAAGAGCTTGCGACGAGGGCCATATTGGAGAGGAGTAAAGAGCTGGTGTTTCAAGCGATAATGGTAGACCCATTAACCAGCGCAGTACTTACTATAGAAGAGATAAGAAGTATGGTGGATGAAATGTTTAAAGCTGAAGAGAAGTATCTCAAAGGGTACACCTAGTGCTAGTAGAATTCAACCTTCAACCTATTTAGGGCTGAGAGGCCCGCCGCTTAACATTAGCTGTTTCAAAGGCTTTTTCTAAGATGACGGCCGTGTATCTATTGGAGACTACGCAGTTTACAATCGTATTCTGAAGCCGTTCGGTATGCTAAAGCTTTATTATGGTAGTAGTCTATACTTGCTAGAGGTGTTTAATTGATTAAACCAGTTGTTTTTAAAAATCAAAACCAGGAGTTGGTTGGAATCTTGCATATACCTGAAGGCTTAAAGATGGGGGAGAAGACGCCGGGAATAGTTATGTTCCACGGCTTCACTGGAAATAAGACTGAAGCTCATAGGCTCTTCGTTCAAGTAGCGAGAAGCCTATGTAAATCTGGCTTCACGGTTCTCCGCTTCGATTTTAGAGGGTCTGGTGATAGCGATGGCGAGTTTGAAGATACAACTCTTCCCGGTGAAGTAAGCGACGCTGAAGCTGCTTTAACATTCCTCATGAGGCAGAGAAGCGTAGATAGGGGGAGGGTTGGCGTCATAGGTTTAAGTATGGGTGGAAGGGTCGCAACGATACTGGCGTCTAAAGATGAACGTGTGAAATTTGCAATACTATACTCAGCCGCCTTAAGCCCCCTACGTGAAAAGTTTCTAAGTCAGATGGATAAAAGTAAACTGGAGAGGCTTAACTTAGGTGAAGCCGTTGAAGTTTCAAACGGTTGGTATTTGAAGAAAGACTTCTTCGATACAATTGATTACGTGATACCCTTCGAGGTTATGGGTGGGATTAAGATTCCGATGCTGATCGTACATGGAGATCGAGACTTCGTAGTACCTTTAGAAGAGGCTGAGAAAGGTTACAGTATTATCAAGGGTTTAAATGATAAAAATGAGCTTTACATAGTTGAAGGTGGGGATCATACATTCTCGAAGAAGGAGCATACATTGAAGGTTATAGATAAGACGTTGAATTGGCTTAAACGAGTGGTTTAATTATGATTTAGCGTAGAAGAGCCTCTTATAGTCTTCTGAATTCTAAGTTAAGCCGTATTTTTCAGACATTTTTCTCAGGAAGTCTTCAGCCGTTTCAAAGCTTAAGGTTGAAGTTTGAATGAAAACTCCTTTAGGCGATATTTGATTTAAGATTGGCATTATTTTGGATATTGGAATCCCAGGTATTTGAAGAAGCTTCCCAGCCTCCTGTATTCTCCTATATAGTGGAACCCAGCAGCTTTCACCCGGGTCTGGGTTTCCAGCTCCAGGAACCCATTGTATACCGTTGAGTTCGCTTATACTCAAAAACTTATCAAGGTGGGGGAGTTCACCAGGTCCATCTAGATGCCAGAAGCTCCTCTCAAAGAATCTACATTCCTCCTCTACCAGTGGAAGTATGAATTCGTCGAATAGCTTTGGTGAAAGGTACACGCTGAAGTCGCATTGAAGTATGAACGATTTACGTTTACTCCATAGTGTAGCCCAGTTTGAGAAACCGTAAGTATCCGTATCTATGACGCCTGAAATTCTTTCAAAGCAGTAGAACCAGATTTTATGTAAATGGTTTAAAACTTTCTTAACTTTAGAGGGTTCGTGAAACATGTCTTTAATCAATTTTGAAGCGCCTCCTCTGAGATGGACTAAACTAGTGGCTACATCTAAGAGGTCTGTGAAAGCGACTATTGCCTTGTCTCTACACATGTTTGAAGCCTTCTCAGTACATTCAATCACGTAGCGCCACCATTTGTTCTCCGGGTTCAATTCGACGTTTAAGAGGTCGTCTAGGGAAAATGAGCCTTTAAACCAAGATGTTCCTACTCTAGGGTTGAAGTTTACGTCTGAGCCTAGAAAAGCCGATAGAGCACCGGGTCCGATGTTCACCCACACGTTAGGGTAAGCTTCGCACATGAATAGCGTTTCGGAGAAACATTTGAATAGAGCGTTTAAAGCTTCTTCCGGGGGGAACCTCATAAAAGCCCAACCTAAGGTTAGAGAGTAGTCGTCGATGTCTACATTAGGCTTTATATACGTCAAGTATATTAGCGGTCTATTCAACTCACCCTCCCACCAAGCCTCATACGTTTCGGAAACCCTCTCCCAATCCTCCTTGTAGAGTAGAGCCCTCAAAAGATCACCACTTAGGGTTACGGTGAGGCTATTTAAAAAGCTAGGTTTTCCGGAATAGTTTAACTTAAATTGCACTGTAGCATATTTTTCTCCACGGTGTTTGAATGAGCGGTTTAAAAAAGCTTCTTAAAAGTGGCGGTTTAGCCCTTGGGACGTGGATCACCATAAACCATCCAGATGTTGTAGACGCCTTGTCGGAGTTGCCCTTCGACTGGTTTGTCTTCGATATGGAGCACGCCCCCATAGACATTGGAGACCTTGAAAACTTGGTCATGCCTCTTAAGGGGGTTAACATTGCTCCGCTCGCGAGAGTACCATGGAACGACTTCGTAATGGTCAAACGGGTTTTAGACATCGGCGTACAGGGGGTTTTAATACCATGGGTTAATAGTAGAGCTGAGGCTGAAGCTGCTGTAGCGGCTTCTAGATATCCACCTAGAGGTGTGAGAGGTGTTGGACCTAGGAGGTGTATTAGATTTGGAAGCCGAAACTTTATAGATTATTATGAGAGGTTTGAGAAGGAGGAGCTTGTAGTCCTCGTCCAGATAGAAACGGCTAAGTCTCTTGAAAACCTGGAAGAGATACTTTCAGTCGAGGGGATAGATGTAGCCTATGTAGGTCCCATGGACTTATCTGTAAACTTAGGTATACCGACTAGATACGACCATCCGAAATTTAAAGATGCTTTAAAAAGGGTTAAAGATGTTTGCGAAAAATACGATGTAGTTCCAGGTATTCACACCTTTAATATTGAAATGGCTGAGAAGATGGTGAAAGATGGTTTTAGATTTGTGGCTTTAATGAGCGATACTAAGATTCTAATATCCGGGTTTAGAGAGCTTCTGAGTAGATTTGGAAGGGAGGTTGCCGGTGAAGGGAAGGGATACTAAACTCTATCTTTTTCAAACAGCATACTTACAGCGACTACTACGTCTGGAGCCCCGTAAACTTAAACGATATATAAGGGTTTAACGGACTTTAGATTAGAATATGGATTCAACCAGGTTGTCTAATATCAGACGCATTATGGAGAGTGAGGGATTAGACCTTCTCATATGTAGAAGCCCTGAAAACGTTTTGTACCTGTCCGGCTACTGGCCTATCACAGGGTGGTCTTTAGCGGTTCTACCGTTAGAGGGGGAGCCTGTTTTAATAGTACCATTTTCCGAGCTTGAGTATGCTAAAGATGGGTGGATTAAAGACGTGAGACCATATGAGGGTGAAAGTCTAAAGGAGGTTTTCAACCCATACAAAGTTATGGCTAAATACTTAGAGGAGCTGAGACAGCATAAATATGTTAAGATCGGTTGTGAACTTAGCCTTGAAACAATCGCCACTAACAGCGTTGTAGGTGAAGTGAACTACGCCAGCGTTCCGACGTTTAATATGCTCCGTAAAGTGTTTGAAGCAGAGCTTGTTGATGCTTCCGGGATTCTTGCAAAGCTAAGATCCGTTAAATCTGAGTATGAAATAGAAAAGATGAAACTTTCAGCCAAACTCGCATCACTAGCTGTTGAGAGATTTCTTACGGGTGTTTCCGAAGGGGTTAAGGAGAGCACGCTTGCTTCGATCGCCGAGGCTACGGTGTATAGTGAAGGCGTTGGATTTGAGAATAGAGTTAAGAGGGCTAGAGGCTTTGCATTCGTAATGTCCGGTGAGAATACGTCTAAGGCTTGGTATCCATTTAACATTTCAACGGATAGGAGGGTTAAGAGGGGAGATGTCATACTTTTAGAGCTCAACGTATGCGCTGATGGATACTGGGTGGACATTACAAGGACGTGGGTTTTAGGTAAACCTTCAAGCGAGCAGGAGGCCATTTACTACGCAATATTGGAGGCTCAGGAAGAAGCTTACAAGTTTGAATACGATCAAGTAGAAGCTTCAAAAGTTGATGAAGCCGCTAGAAGCCTTATAGCTAAGAGGGGGTTCTCTAAGTTTTTCCCACATAGATTAGGTCATGGAGTCGGTTTAAGAATACACGAGCAGCCAACTTTACATCCAGCATCAAAAGACACCCTCAGAAGAAATACTACCCATACTGTTGAACCTGGAGTTTATACAGATAAGTTTGGGATAAGGTTGGAAGACGTCGTAGTTGTTCAAGATAAGGGCGTAAAGAACCTCTTCGATAAATATAAAAACCTTAGCCTTAAAGGTTAGTGTTCCCCTTCTTGAAAATTTCAACCTCAAGACCCGTTAAATACGTTCACGTAGTCTTTACGAGGTAATCCTTTTAAAGATTAAATACTGATGTTAAACAAGTTAAAGGGAGAGCTCGGTTGAATGTCATAGTGATTGTTGTAGATAGTTTGAGGCAGGATCATGTAAGCTTCTACAATGGGGGAAGACCCATTTTTGAAGGAGTCCCGGCTTGTAAGACGCCTAACATAGACAGGTTTGCAGATGAATGTGTGGTTTTTGAAAACGCCTATCCATGCGGTTTACCGACCATACCCGTGAGAACCGAGCTTATGACTGGACAGTATACGTTACCTTATAGGCCTTGGAGCCCATTGAAAGATGAAGACATAACACTAGCCGATATTTTGAGAAGAGAAGGGTATGTGTGTGGTTTGATTTCAGACACCTACCATCTCGCTAGACCAAGTATGAACTTTCATAAGGGCTTTCACAGCTTCATCTGGATCAGAGGTCAAGAGTACGATTCCTATATTCCTCCACCGCCTCTCAAGAAGAGGGTGGAAGACTATGTAAATGAAAACTATACCGATGAGTGGAGGAATCTTGTGGCAAGGTTTCTAGCCAATACTGAAGAGTTTTCAAGAGAAGAAGATTGGTTTCCAGCTAAGGTGGTCATGGAGTCTTTAAAATGGCTTAGAAGAGCTAGAGCCGCTAGGTATGGCAAGATTTTTCTATGGATAGACTGCTTCGACCCACATGAGCCTTGGGATCCACCTCCAAGCTTCGACGTTTACACAGATCCAAACTATAAAGGGGCTAGGCTTATACTTCCAATGGGAGGCTACGCTTCTAAATGGGCGACTCCTGAAGAGGTACGTTATATAAGAGGGCTGTATGCGGGTGAAGTATCATTTGTAGACCATTGGCTCGGCCTCCTATTCAAAGAGCTTGAAGATTTAGGGTACTACGACGACTCAGTCATCGTTCTCACAGCCGACCACGGGCATCCACTTGCAGATCATGGGAAGTTCCTTAAAGGTGCGGATAGATTGTACAACGAGTTGCTTAAAATACCGTTTATGATAAGGCTTCCAGGCGGTGAGAGGCCTAGGAGGACGAAAGCTATAGTTCAATTTCCAGATCTATTGCCAACGCTTCTAGACCTGCTTGGCTTTAAATGGGAGACCGTTCCCACACAGGGGAGAAGTTTTCTACCAGTTTTGATGGGGGAGTCTGACAGCCATAGGCGTTACGCAATATCAGGATACTATGAGGGGGTGGATAGATGCGTGAGAGACGAAGAGTGGTCTCTAATTCAACGGCCTGAAGGTCAACCGGATGAATTGTACAATATTAGAGAAGACCCTAGGGAAAGTAGAAACCTAATAGATGAGTATCCTGAAGAGGCGAAGAGGTTGGCTAAAGCTTATGGCAGTATTTTCCGAAGAACTGAGCAACGCGTAATTAAAGGGATACAGGGTAGGTATGAAATCCCATGATTATTCATTTAAAGCTCTACATTTTAGAGAACTAGCTTTACGCTTTTTATGTAAGCCTCCAGCTTCTCGTAGAGACCGCTGTAAATGTTTAAGGCATAGTTTAAAGCCTCATCTACCGTTCTCTTTCCAAGTTCAACCTCATACATAATCTGTTCAACGAACCTCCTTGTTTCAGGCGTCACCAACTGCTCATCTATGTTTTCCAGCAGTTGAATCAATCTTTCACCCAGCTGGGTGAGTATGAACGTTTTCCGTTTCCTATTAGCATATCCTCGATCCACTATCTTTGATGGATATTCGTGTCTCGTCGCATCCGTACCTATCCCATTCTTCTCCAGCAATTTTAGAAGCTCAGATTCCGTCAGCCTAGAGGGGGGTTTAGTCTTCTTCTCTACAAGTTCAACCTTTAAAACCGGTAGAATTTCTCCAGGTTTAACTTCAGGTATTTGACTGACGTCTTTGGGTTTGAAGAACGGGAAAACGTCGTAAAAGCCTTCATCGACTATATACCGCCCCGTGGTATTCATAGGAACTTCTCCCAAACGTACATCCAATCTCCAACGTTTCAGCAACGCGTCTTTAGAGGCTACATTAGCAATATATCTTCTAGCTATGTAGAGCCATATCTTACCTTTAACGTCGTCATACGGGTATGGTTTTACGGGATATATTGGAGGGTGAGCATTATCGTTCTTCCTACCATTCTTAGGTTGAAATACCCCGGTTCTGACGTATTTGCCGAGAGGTGTATTGGAAAGCATATCTAAGACGTACTTGTGATCCATCCTAATCCACATATTTGTCTGAGTTCTAGGGTAGCTTATGAAACCGTTGGCGTATAGATCCTCCGCAAGAGACATTATTTTAGCACTACTTATTCCAAGTATTTTAGTAAGCTCCTGAAGCATTACATCCGTATCCGTGGGTAGCGGTCTATGCTCTGAGAAGAGTTCAGATTCAAAGGAAGAGACAACAGCCTCCTTGACGTTTTTAACCTTCTCATATAGGGCTAAAGCCTGCGATTTATCCTTTATGGGGTTTGAAGAAACTTCAACCTTAACCCCTCTAACATTTAAAATAGCCTTCAACTCGTAGTAAGTCTCAGGTTTAAAGTTTCTAATCTCCATTTCACGCTTATATATAAACCAGAGGGTTGGTATCTGACAGGACCCCCATGATAAAAGCTTATACTGATAGCCATTTTTACGCGCGGATAGCGTAAGGAGCCTAGTATACGTTGCACCAGTGACAAGGTCGAATTTTGAACGAAAATACGCCTTCCAAACCCAACCCCAGTTTAAATCGGGCTCAAGCCTCGCCCAAGCATCTCTAAGCTCGCTGACCGCCGTTGAATTAAACCTCATACGCATGTATTTAACCTGACCGCAGACATTCTTAGCTATTTGAAGAACCTCATAGGCTATTAGCTCGCCTTCATGGTCGTTATCTGTGGCTAGAATTAGAGGACCATTTGAATTCTTTAAAACCTCTTTAAGGCTCTTGTAAGTTTTAAAGTCGCGGATCACCCATTTAACAGGGGCCTTAAATAGTTCCTTGGGATCTACGGTCTTCCAGTTGTTATACTCCTCTGGAAAATCCAAGTCTAGAATGTGCCCTTTCAACGCGAAAGTCTTAGGAGGCGGTGATATGGCTTTACTTATCGCAACTGCCACTGAGCCTTTTTCTGTAATAACGAGCATAAGGTACTATAAGATTAGAAAAAGGTTAAGAAAAACATTATTTTCACCTTCCAGTTCTATTATCCTCACTCTGAGGAACCGTTATAAGTGGTGTAGCTCCACCGCCGATTATTAAAATCGGCCTTTCAACCCTCTGAAGCTGCTCTAACAAGACGTATATTCTTAGAACCTCAAGGTCTCCCGTGGCATTATATATCCTCGTGAGGGCTGTTTTAATAGCCTCAGCTCTGAGTAGAATCGCTTCAGCCTCCCCTTCGGCCGTTATAATCTTTTCCATAGCAGTAGCGTTTGCGAGCGTTAAAATCCTATCGCGCTCATACTCAGCCGCTATTTTCTGCTGATATGCTGCTATCTTAGCCTCTATAGCCTGCTTAATACGGTCTGGAAGCCTTATACCCCTAAGCATGACGTCGTGAAGCCTTATAGCTTTAAGCGTAGGATCGCTCTCTATTCTACGCCTATAGGCTTCTTCTATTTTCGCGGCGAGCCCCTCCCTGTTGGAAATCACCTCTTCAATAGTATATGAGGCTGTGACGTCTCTGACTATTTGACGCATTATTGGAACTAAAACCTGCTCTTCATAATCAACCCTCGGATAGTTTTTAGCTAAGTCTAGGAATAGGTTTGGATCTATGGAGTATGTAAAAGACTCCTCTATAGTTATTTCAACACCATCTTTAGTTAAAGCGGTAACAGGGGGATAGTCTGCTCTAGCTTCAGTGGTCATATCGATGTAGTCTATCGTATAGAAGTCTTTAATTAAACCCTGCCACGGTGCTTTTAGAAAAACTGTGGGACCAACATATGGACCGCTGTAGCTTTTAAATAGCGGGTCGTATACGACTGCGACCTCCCCGGGATTTAAACTGGTTATGCACAATGCTACTGAGATTATAGACGTTAAGATTACGACTATAAAAGCCGCTACGATTTTCCAAACACCAGCTGAACGTCTACGTTTAAACCTCTCTTCAGGCTCGTAAGACCAATCCAAAGTCTCACAATACAAATATCAAACGACCAAGATTTTATACTTATCTAACAGGCTATAGGAAAATGCCACTTAAATTCTCAACCCAGCTTCCTTTAATTTTCCAAACCAACATCCAATTTTAGAAGGGTTTTAAGAATAAGTAGAAAAGGATGAAAAAGCGGTTAGAGCCAAGTTAAATTTTACCACCCCGCCTCATAAAAACTTCTGGAAGCACGAGAAAACCAAGTGATGAAAATCCCAGCGTAAGAGCCCAATCTTTAGACGTTAAAGGCTCCAAGTTGAATAAAGTACGAGCAATCTCTATGTATGGTAGTACAGCGCCCATAACCATGCATGTTAAGACCGATATTAGCAAGTATTTGTTAGACCACGGTTTAACTTTTAGAAAACAGTTGCGTTCTGAACGGCAGTTCCATATGACTATAAGCTCGAAAAATGTCAGTTGTATGAAAGCTAGAGTTCTAGCTCTATTTAAGGGATCTCCCCAAATGATGTAAGAAATCAGAAAAGAGCTAAGTGTTCCAATTGTTTGAACTATAAAAGATGCGATTACGAATAGCAACATGCCATGGAAAATGCCCTCTTTTGGACTTCTAGGTTTTCTCTCCATTACATCTTCATCCGGCGGATCTACTCCTAACGCTGTTGCTGGGGGGCCATCTGTAAGTAGGTTTATCCAGAGTATCATAATAGGTGTTAAAGGTATGGGTAGGTTGAGTAACATGGCTACGGTTATCACAAGCAATTCGCCAAGGTTACATGCGAGTAGAAAACGTATAAATTTCCTTATGTTATCATATATGACTCTACCGCTTCGAATCGCTTCAACTATTGTTGCAAAATTGTCGTCTGCGAGAATTATATCCGCAGCTTCCTTGGTCACATCGGTACCAGTTATCCCCATAGCTATACCTATATCTGATAGTTTCAGCGCGGGGGCATCGTTAACGCCATCGCCAGTCATAGCTACGATATGCCCTCTTTTCTTCAACGCTTTTACAATTTTAGACTTATGTGCGGGTGAAACTCTAGCATAAACCGTTACGTTTTCGACAATCTTCTCAAGTTCTTCGTCACTCATCTTATCGAGGTCATCGCCAGTTAAGGCTACGCTATCAGTCTTCCACATTCCTATTTCTTTAGCAACCGATATCGCTGTAAGTTTATGGTCTCCGGTAATCATGGCGACTTTTATACCAGCTTTCTCGCAAACCTTGTAGGCTTCTATAACTTCATCCCCAGGTGGATCTATCATTCCAACAAGGCCGATGAAGACCATATCGTATTCGATATCTTGAACATATGGGTCTTCAACGTATTTGTAAGCTAGAGCAAGTACTCTAAGACCTGAAGACGCCATCTCATCATTGACTTTTAAGATTTCAAGTTTATCGCCATAGGTTAAATGCGGGGTTGAGCTGGCTGAAAGTTTTCGAGAGCACATCCGTAGAACTACCTCAGGTGCTCCCTTCATGAATGCTACGTATCGCCCATCTAGACTCCTATGCACCGTCGTCATGCGTTTACGCTCCGAGCTGAATGGAATTTCTCTAACTCTAGGCATCTTAGATTCCAAATCCGCCTTCCAAAGTCCAGCCTTAGCGGCTACCGTGATGAGCGCGGCTTCAGTTGGATCCCCGTATACCGACCACTTACCATCTACATTCTTAAGTTCTGCATTCGAACATAAAGCTCCAGCTGTTAGGATGAGCTTTAAGTCTTCATCTACCACATATGGTGCTCCGTTTAATAGGAAGCTACCTTTAGGTTCATAGCCCACCCCTGTGACGTCTATACGCTTGGAACCTATGTAGATTTGCCTAACCGTCATTTCGCCTTTGGTTAATGTGCCAGTTTTATCTGAGCATATGAAGGTTGCTGAGCCGAGTGTTTCAACAGACGCCAACCTTCTCACAATGGCATTTCGTTTAGCCATATTCCTCGCGCCTATAGCTAACGTTACAGTTGTTATAGCGGGCAGCCCCTCTGGGACAGCTGCAACCGCCAACGCAACAGCCACCATAAAGCTTTCAATCAACGGCTCCCCTCTGAAGATTTCAAGGCCGAAGATAGCTATGCATAATGCCACTACAAGGTAGGCCACCTTCTTAGCAAACTTATCGAGCTTGATCTTAAGAGGCGGTTCCTCAATCTCCATCATCTGAACCTGCTCGGCTATTTTACCGAATTCTGTACGCATACCAGTTGTAACAACTATTGCTTTTCCACGACCTGAGACTACGTAAGTCGCCATAAACACCATGTTTCTCCTCTCATGTATTGGAGCGTCTGGAGCTAGCGGTTCAACGGTTTTCTCAACAGGTGTTGACTCGCCTGTTAAAACAGCCTCATTCGTCTTAAGCTCATAAGCTTCTATAAGTCGACAGTCTGCTGGAATTCTATCCCCCTCTTCTAGAATTACTACATCTCCGGGAACTAGAAGTCTAGCCTCTATGGATTTGACTTCCCCATCTCTTAATACTCTAGCCTTTGGCGTCGTAAGCTTCTGCATAGCTTCTAAAGTCTTCTCAGACTTATACTCTTGAAAGAAGCCTATTATTGCATTTATCAAAACAATCGCCATTATTACCGCTGAATCGGTGAGTTCTCCAAGTCCACGCTGCATAGACATAACGGCGGATATCAATGCGGCTACTATCAACATTAAGACGAATATTGATTTAAACTGGTTTGCAAATATCCTCAAAGCCGAAAACCGTCTAATTTTACGAAGCTCATTAAATCCATACTTGTTAAGTCGGATGGAAGCTTCCTCGGAGCTGAGCCCTTGAAGAGACGACTCAAGTTTTAAACATACTTCATCAACGGTTAAAGAGTGCCATTGAACCTCCATAAGGCTTCAGTTTAGAAGTGGAAAACACTCTTTTAAAATTTTCAGTATTAGAGAACGTTTGCAACAGAAGGCATCATTCTTTAAGGCGGAGGGGATAGATGCACTCATTTAGCCATGTATATTCCTCCGATAAATCATAAGACATCTGAACGCCTATGTTAACGCTTAATCAGAGCTTTAAAGCAGTCTACTTACGGTTTTTGAAAATAAGTAGTCGAAGAGTTGAACCTTGGAAGCTTAAGGTTTTTCATGAAATTCCCCTGAGTAGAGCTTCGTCAACTCTAAATAGTAATAGCCATACTCTAGGCTTGGTTCTATTTCACTACCTTCATGCCATTCATTCCACGAGCAGATTAAAATCCATCTTGAATCGTATTTAAGGGCAAGCCGCCATGTAGTGTTATAGGTTAATCCGTCTTCTCTCTCAACCTTAAACCCGGGTATTCTAATCTTAGTATCGTCATAGCCTGGAGAAACAGTGGTACAGAAAATTAGGTTTTCCTGAGTTGCAACATCCTTCATCCTTGAATAGTAGCTTTCAAGTAGATTTTCCCCTCCAGAATGTAAAATCCCATTTGGAGAATACGTATAGATGCCGTTGAAAACCTTTGAATATTGAGTTTTCTCGGGGGAGAAGTCTCCAAGAAGAATGAATTTCAAACCCTCCATCCTCAACCTTCCTATTATCTCAATCCAGCTCTCTACTGGGAAGCATTCACACGCGTAAATGAAGACCACAGGATAACCATTTATCTTAAGAAACTTCTCGCTTCCACTATAACTGGTTATTATGTATCTCAGTTCTTCGAAGACTTCGTCTTTCGAAGCGCCTCTATACTCGTAGCCATCGTAAAGTATCGATAGGAGTATTCCATTATGCTTTTCCGAGAAGTTTAACATCAGTTTAAAGTTTTCATCTATGTAATCGTTGGGAGGGCCGAACCAATCGAATATGAAGACATCTATACCATACTGTTTAGCCCATGAAAAATGCCTCTCCAACACATCCTCAGACCTTACATCGTAGGGTCCAAGAATTGGATAATCCGTAGCCCCAATATCCCTTCTACCTTCACAGATGAAAATTTCAGGGTTATGGTAAGCCACTATTCTTCCAGTAGAGGTATCCATTATCCAATGATCCCAATGTACCCACTTCCTACTCGGCCCGTATGGGCTACCGTACCATCCATGATAGAAAGCCATAACATACCTAGGTATTTTCTCCAAGTCTACTTCTGGCTTTTTAAGAGCCATTTTACGGATCTCGACGATTTCTCGAATCTTCATAAATCCATACCCCAATAAACCCTCCAGCTACAAATACAATAAGTCCAACTATAAATGTGGATTTACGCATCAATTAGTCGTAGAAGGCTAGATTTTTATTAAAATTTACTGAAAATTTCACTTGCGTCTTCTAAATAGTATCACACTGTTAAACAATGTTACGTATCGAATACAGCCTCTATGAGCTTTGAAGCGGTTTATGGTAAAATTCGTTGTTCTTGCATTGGAATACTCGCCTCCACTTGAAGTACCATTAGACTTAAACTTTGAATCTAATGAGATGTGCAAGAGCTCTCTTCAAAACTTTGAAGAGTGATCACCAGAGGCATATTTTAATGAGCCGTAACCACGGAGGAATAAACTTAAATTTGTCTTCGGTGAGAATATTTCTTAGGTTCAATTGAAAGGCCTGTTCAGCTGGGCTTAGGCTCAGTAGGGGGGTTTATTTAAGAATTGGGGTCTATTTTAAAACGGATTAAACAATATATGGAGATTTCCAACGCCTTGAAGATAGCGAGAAGATATTTTGTGATTAACGCATTCGACGGAGCTGTTACAATGCTTGGAGCCATTATGGGTGCTTATATAAGCGGTATAGATACTCCTAGAGTACTCATCAATATAGGTTTTTCCGTCAGCATAGCTCTCGCCACATCTGGTTTCGTGGGTAGCTTTCTTAGTGAGATGGCTGAGAGGAGAGATCAGAAATCTTGAGAAGTATTTATTCCGTAAACTTGATAACACGATTGTGGCAGATGCACATAACTTTGCCTCCGTGATTGTTGCCTTAGTAGATGCATTATCTCCAGCCGTCATAGCCATAATAGCTACGATGCCATTCATGTTAGCTCATATAAACATCATAATGATGCCGGATGCTTTTAAAGCATCTGTAATCGTAATTTTAACCTCTACTGCGCTTTTAGGCTTCTATTTAGGAAAGATTTCTAAGGCAAAGGTTTGGCTATACATGGTGATTATGGTAGGTGCAGGTTTGTTGACGGCAACTTTAAGCCTTATGCTTGAGGGGGTGTTAATATAGTGAAGGAAGAGTATAAGAGAGCTAAAACTGCTATAACACGCATCGTGATTGATGCCATGAAGCCTAAAGAACTCCCATTAATAGATCTAGCTTCGGTATTATGCTTAGTGGATGGTGTTGACCAAGTTCACATAACCGTGAGTGAGGTTGACGCTAGAACGGAAACCATGAAAATAATCATCGTTGGGAACAATATAGACTGCGATGAACTTTATAAAATGTTGGAAAACCACGGCTGTGCATTAAGAAGTACGGATGAAGTAGTGGCTATTAGAAGTTGATTGTCACGTGAAAAAGGCCTAATGAATGCGATTAAGGTTTATAAAAAAGAACTTTATAAAAATAGAGATTCGGATTAATCCATAAACCGTGAAACATTCTTAGAAAATTATTCTAATTCAACTCGTAATCGATAAAAAGCCATATGTAAAATACAAATTGCAACCGATATCTAAACAGTAGACCGACGACCCTTCAGCAGTTTAAGAATTTGCAGAAGGCTTCCACAGCTAGATACTCAGCTGAACACCCATTTTCTCTATCCAAACATAGACTCTTAATCCAACCATTTTCGCTTCCAAGCAGTTCCCATAATTGCCACTTAGACAATCCGAGTGTTTCTTTAATTAGAATTTAGAACAGTCGAGAAAACCCGTGCGCCAGCGATTATCCTTCATCTGAGGATTTAGAAATCCACGTAAAAATTAAAGTTTAGTTTACCTAAGAAGTACTATCTTTTGTGAGATAATGCTTGATGTTGAAGTACCTAGACCCGACTTCGTTAGAAGGACTTGGATGAACCTTGAAGGGCTGTGGGATTTTAGCTTTGACGATAATGATATTGGGTTGAGTAGGAAGTGGTTTTTAAATGGGTTGCCTGAGCCTGTGAAGATAAGGGTTCCATACTCATTTCAAAGTAGATTAAGTGGAATAGGGGATGAATCCATACACAATATTGTATGGTATTGTAAAACGTTTAAAGTGCGTGAAGACTTTAGACAGGCTAGAGTCTTGCTAAAGTTTGGAGCTGTAGATTACAAGGCTATGGTGTGGCTTAATGGAAAATACCTGGGTGAACATGTAGGAGGATATTCGCCTTTCAGTTTCGATGTAACGGATTACATCAGCTGTGAGAATACCCTTGTTTTAAGAGTGGAAGATTTTCATGGAGACCAAGCTAGGGGGAAGCAGGATCCGAGACTTAAACCCTCCGGATGCACGTATATGAGAACCACGGGGATATGGCAACCAGTTTGGCTAGAATCATGTGGGGATGCTTGGATTGACAGATTTCAAGTTTTCCCAGATGTTAAGTCTAAAGGTTTTCAATTATATGCGTATGTGAAGGGGCGGATTAATGGTTTAAAGCTTAGGTTGAAGGTCTTCCTAGCAGAAGCCGAGCTCATAAACTTAACTCAAGAGGTGGAGGAAAATCCTATACGAATTTCAGCTGAGCTTCCAGAGGTATGTTTGTGGTCTCCCGAAGAACCGGACCTGTATACGATCGGGCTTTCGATTGAGAAGAACGGTGCGGTTGTAGATGACGTTAGAGGATACTTTGGTTTAAGAAGCGTAAGCGTTGTAAATGGGAAGATAGCGTTAAATGATAAACCCATTTATCTTAAATTTGCGTTGGACCAGGGCTTCTTCCCAGATGGGTTATATGCAGCACCCAACGTTGAAGCCTTAAGAAGAGACGTTGAAGCTGTCAAAAAGCTTGGGTTAAACGGCGTTAGAAAGCATCAGAAACCTGAAGACCCAAGATACTTCTACTGGTGTGATAAACTCGGAGTGTTAGTTTGGGAGGAGATGCCGGATTGGGGTATGAGCCTTGAATATAAAAACCTTAACAGCTTCTGGAATGAGGTGGAAGCCGTTATTATTAGGGATTTCAACCACCCGTCGATAATAGCTTGGGTTCCATTCAATGAAAGAGAATCCGTAGGCAGGAATATTGAACATCGGAGGTTTGTAGAGGAAATATGCCTAAGGATTAAACGTTTAGACCCAACAAGGCTTCTCGTAGACAACAGCGGTTACATCCATGTAGGGTCTACGGACGTAATCGATATCCATGATTACAGCGGTTGGAAAGGATATAAATACTTTAAAAACGTTCTTCTAAAGAGGATTCAGTCTTTAAAAACAGGAGAACCGAAAGAGCTCAGAATAACCGTTGAAGACTTCAAATATAGCGACCAGCCTATAGTGTTAAGTGAATGGGGAGGCTGGGGGATCAAGGGATTTAGACCCATTGTAGACCGTGAGGTTTATGTTTATGGCCCTCCAGTTGCAGACGAATGTGAGTTTCTAACAAGGTATAGGGAGAACATAAAAGCCATATGTGAATGTGAAACTTTGGCTGGATTTTGCTACACCCAACTATACGATGTAGAAGGCGAGTTAAATGGCTATATGACTTATGATAGGAAGTGGAAAGTAGACCCAGAGCAAATAGCTAAGATACATGGGACTATCGGTTTCTAAGCCTCAGCGAATTTGGAAAATCGAGGTGTAAAAGCTACTTCCACGGCGTCCCAACGTTTTTTCCCAAATATGGAAAGGCGATTAAGCTACCGTGAAGTTCTAAGGCATACGTTACCGTTGGCTATCTGCTTAAGTTCATTAAGTATTCGTGGATCGACTTAGCCGCCCTCCTCCCAGCCCCCATAGCACTTATAACAGTTGCTTCACCAGTAACTATGTCACCTCCAGCGTATACGCCTTCTATGTTTGTTCGCATATTCTCATCGACAATTATCGTACCATCTTTAGCTACTTTAAGCCCAGGAGTGGTCTGCTGGATGAGCGGGTTGGGTCTTCTACCGATTGCAACTATGACCGTATCAACATCCATTAGGAAGTTTGAACCCTTTATAGGGATGGGTCTACGCCTTCCAGATTCATCCGGCTCGGATAACTGCATCCTTATACACTCCATCTTTTTAACCCAGCCTTTCTCATCTCCATGATAGGCTACTGGAAGCGTTAGGAAATCAAACAGCACACCCTCCTCTTCAGCGTTCTCAACCTCCTCTTTTCTAGCAGGCATCTCAGCCCTCGACCGTCTATAAACTATGTGAACCTCCTTGGCTCCAAGCCTTAAAGCACATCTTGAAGAGTCCATTGCAACGTTTCCAGCTCCAATAACTGCTACTCTATCGCCAACCTTGATTGGAGTATCCCACTTTGGGAAGAGGTACGATTTCATAAGGTTAACACGTATAAGGAATTCATTTGCACTGTAGATTCCGCAGAGGTTTTCCCCCGGTATTTCCATAAAGATTGGCGGTCCAGCTCCTGTTCCAATAAATACAGCATTGAAACCTTCATCTTTCAAAAGCTCTGGGATTGTGTAAAGTCTACCGATAAGAGTATCCGTTTTTATGTTAACCCCAAGCTTCTTCACGTAGTCGATTTCCGCTTTAACGATACGTTTGGGAAGCCTAAACTCTGGAATACCGTACATTAGAACCCCTCCAGGCTCATGGAGGGCTTCAAAGACCACGACTTCATGCCCCAGTTTAGCTAGGTCAGCCGCTGCAGTAAGTCCAGCTGGACCCGCACCTATGATTGCTACACGTTTGCCAGTGGAGGGAGACTTCTCCGGAATTTCAACTCCATGACTTAATTCCCAATCGGCTAAAAACCTCTCCAGTCTACCGATCTGCACCGGATCGCCCTTCCTACCTAGTAGGCAGTTTTTCTGACATTGATCCTCTTGAGGGCAGACTCTACCACAGATGGCTGGTAAACTATTCTTCTCCTTAATCTTCCGTATTGCTTCTCTAAACTCACCCTTCCTTAGAAGTTTAATGAACGCAGGGATGTCTATTCCAACCGGACAGCCTGGGATACATTGAGGATTGGAGCATTGTAGGCATCTTTCAGCCTCCATAATGGCTTGCTCTTCACTATAGCCTAAGGCAACTTCATCAAAATTGTGTATCCTCACTTCAGGAGGTTGTTTAGGCATTGGAACAGCCTTAAATCGATCCCATTTACTCATAAACCTTCAACCTCTTGCTTTCTTATTTGCCTCCCAATACTCTAGGGCCAGCTTTTCCTCTGGGAGGAAGGTCATGGAACGCTTTATCAACTCTTCAAAGTCTACTTCGTGAGCGTCGAACTCCGGCCCATCTACGCATACAAACCTGGTTTTACCGCCAACCGTTACTCTGCAAGTACCGCACATACCAATTCCATCAACCATTATTGGATTCAAGCTGACAATTGTCTTGATATTGTGAGGTTTTGTGACGTTGGCTACAGCCCTCATCATCACAGTCGGCCCGACTGCGTAGACTAAATCGAATTTACGTCCATCTTGGATTAACGATTTTAACACATCACTTACAAATCCTTTATAGCCCTTTGACCCATCGTCTGTGGATATGTAAAGTTCATCTGAGAACGCCATCATTTCCTTCTCTAAGATCAATAACTCGGCTGTTTTCGCACCTATTATCGATACTACCCTATTGCCTGCTTCTTTGAAAGCCCTTGCTACTGGGTAAGCGGCCGCTATTCCAACACCACCGCCTACAACGCATACAACGCCATAATTCTTCACCTCTGTAGGATTCCCAAGAGGTCCGAGAATATTCAGTATCGCCTCACCCTCCTTAAGCTCCCCTAGTTTTCTAGTTGAAACTCCAACTTCAAGAAAGATCAGGGTTATTGTACCAGTATGAGTATCCCAATCCGCAATGGTAAGTGGAAATCGTTCACCCACTTCATCGACTCTTAAGATAACAAACTGTCCAGGCTGCGCCTTCTTAGAGATCTCTGGAGCAAATATCTTTAGAAGCTTAATCTTCGGCGCTAATTCCCTCTTCTCAACTATCTTATACATCTTTCTTCCCTTTCTTAAGTCTAGAAGTTTTGTCTAAGTCAAAAGTTCAATTTAATCTTTGTCTCACTTGTAGGCGCTAAATCGCTGCGGAATGCCCAGCCGATTTCCCCTACAACAATCTCCTCTATAGAACCAGTTCATTTCCGTCTAATTCCAACTCAATTTTAGACCTTTAATTTTTCATACATCTTTTCAAGCGTCCATCGGATAGATGTTCTAAGCTCTCTAAGTCTACGCTTATCTCCGTAGTTTCTTATCCTGATTTCTCTAACAGCATCCCCTTCTATTTTCAACTCATAGTCGAAAACCTTATCCGGGTTTAACTTCCCCTCTTTAACAAGCTCTAGATCCTTAGCCTTCATGGACTCAAGTACTCTGCTGACGAGGAAAGATTGAAACGGTGGCGTTGACACGTACAGGTTCAGGTTTGGTTCAACAACAACGTGGATATCCTTATCCGTAACGTACATTTTCGCTAGAAGAACCCCATCTGATGCTTCAAGGTTAAGTGTCTCCTGAGCCGTTACCTCAGGTGCTTGCGGAGCAGGGGCCGTTTCAACTTGAGTTGGCTGAGCCTGAGGCAATTGAGGGGCTTCAATTTTTCTAAAGCTTTTAGATACTAAAAGCGAGTCTACAATAGATATGAGATATTCTAAGGTTTTAGCTTCTTCTCTAAGAGATTCAAGCTTTTTCTGCAACTTTACTTTAAGCTCAGCCAATTGTTTAACTTCTTCGGATTCGTTTAAACCCATCTAAAAATAGTATTTGTAAAAATTAACAGTTAAAGTTAACTGAGAAATTTCAACCAGCTGGTGAAAAAGAAGTTTAAACGCGGTATTTTGCGATCTGTAAAGTAAACGTGCACGTACCGTGAGGGCTTAGGTAGCTTGATTGGAGGGTAAAGTAGACGCTCTAACTATGAGAAAGATTTTAGAATGATATAGATGAAATATCAATCAGGTGTTTAATTGAGTTTACTAATAGGTTCGGATATAGGAACTTTAGGTACGAAAACGATTCTAGCTGATTGTGAGGGGAGAATACTAGCATCCTCGTTTAGAGAATACGGGGTTTTAACGCCTAAACCCGGATGGGCGGAGCAGTGGCCTAACGTATGGTTTAATGCGTTATGCGAAACCATAAAAGAGGTTTTAGATGTCTCTAAGGTTGATCCGAGAAATGTAGCAGCCCTATGTATAAGCGGTCTATATGGAGGTAGCGGTATTCCATGCGATAGGGAGATGAACCCTCTCAGACCGTGCATAATATGGGCTGATAGAAGAGCTACTGAAGAGTGTAAGTGGATTAGGGCAAACGTGGGAGAAGATAGAATATTCAAGGTAACCGGTAACACAGTAGACCCATATTATGGCTACACTAAAATGTTATGGATAAAGTTTAACGAGCCAGACGTCTGGTCGAGAATACATCAAATAATCACCCCCAATGGATACTGCATATACAAACTAACCGGTTCAATAGCTTTAGACCTTTCAAGCGCTGGAAACTACGGTGGAATATTGGACATATATAAGAGGGATTTCGCCGAGCAGCTTATGGAAGAGCTTGGAATAGAGAGAAGATTCTTCCCAGAGAAGCTCGTAGAGTCTAAGCAGGTTGTAGGTGAAATTCACAGGGAGGCTTCGGAGCTTACGGGTCTTAAACCTGGAACCCCTGTATGCGCGGGGGGTATAGATGCACCGGTCAGCGCATTAGCCGTGGGGGCTTTAGATGATGGAGATTTAGCCCTCATGCTGGGCACTAGTATGTGCTGTGGTTTTATAAACCATAAACCGAGGATTTCGATAAAACTCATAAACTATCCTTACGTTGCTAGAGATAGAGAGTACCTGTACAGCTTTGCCGGTATTTCTACAGCCGGCTACTGTATAAGGTGGTTTAGAGACCAGCTTGGGCAAGTTGAAGCTGAAGCCGCTTCTAAGCTTAAACTTTCAGCTTATACTCTCCTAGACATGGAGGCGGCGAAGGTCCCACCTGGATCCGATGGATTAATCTTCATGCCGCATATGATGATTGGCGATAGAGCACCATACTGGGATGAGCACATTAGAGGGTGTTTACTGGGTCTAACGCTCTATCATACTAAAGCCCATGTATTCCGAGCCTTTCTAGAGGGTGTTGCGTATGGTCTTAGATATAGCGTTGATGCGGCTGTAGAAGCAGGTATGCCGATTAAGAGGGCTATACTGGTTGATGGTGGGGCTAAATCAGAGCTATGGAGGGCTATTTTAGCCGACGTATCAGAGTTATCTATGGACTATATTGCTGAGAACCCGGGGGCTCCTCTAGGCGACGTCGTTCTAGCTGGTGTAGGAGTTGGGTTGTTTAAAGACTATGATGTGGTTCGCGAATGGGTTAAATCGTCGCAAACAGTTAAACCAAACCCGAAGAATAGGGAGGTTTATGATAAGCTCTATAAAACCTACCTTGAAGCTTTTAACAGGTTAAGAGATGTTTTTAAATGTTTAACGTTATAGTAGATTAGGTGGTTGGAATGGTTAAGATTAATCTAGGTTGGAACAACTGTTGGGCTGTTAAAAGATGGCCTCTTCCAGAAGAGTGGGCTGAAATATGTAGACAGATGAACGTTGAATACGTTCAGTTCTCATTCGACCTCCTCGATCCTAAGACCTCTGAACCCGCTTTATCGAACATGATCCGCAGAATCAAAGACGCCGCTTCCGAATACGGTGTTAAAATACATTCAACATTTACCGGTTTAGCCGCATATTCAATGAACCTATTAACACATCCAGATGCCGGTATGCGTGCTGACGCATTAGATTGGTATGGAAGAGCTATAGAGGTCACCTCCCTCATGGGTGTGGACGCCACAGGCGGCCATATAGCGGCTCAAAGTTACAACGACTTCAGAAAACCGGAGCGTAGAAAGTTCATAGAGTCTATCCTAGTAGACTCCGTTAAATACCTCTCATCTTACGCTAAGTCTATGGGCCTTAAAATGCTACTATGGGAGCCTATGCCAGTTTTAAGAGAACCTCCTGCAACTATAGAAGATGCGAAGCGGATACTTAACATGGTGAACGATGGGCGGGGAGTACCCGTTAGACTTGCAATAGACCTTGGCCACCAGTGTACAGTCAACGTATCTGGCAGAGATGCAGATCCATATAGTTGGTTGAGAGAGCTGGGTGCACTTTCACCCGTCATACATATGCAGCAAACGGATGGAAAAGGAGATAGGCATTGGCCTTTTACGGAAAAGTACAACAGGATTGGGATTATAGACCCTAAAAAAGTTGTTGAAGCGATTGAAGATTCAAAAGCATCAGAAACGTACCTCATGTTGGAGTATATACCGCCTTTTGAAGAGGATGATGATAGAGTTCTTGAAAACCTTAAAGAATCGCTCAAATACCTCAAGGACTTCATTTGAAAAGTCTCATAAAGATACGCGTTGATTTTTAAAATCTTCTATTTTTAATACGCTTCAGATAATATTATTCTCAGTAATATCAAAAAGTTTAAATATTTCTTCTGGTTTTTTAATCAAACTCAGGGTCATTCTGCTGGAGAAGCTGTTGAAGGACGCGCGGATATCCAGGGAAATGGTTAGCGTCCTTCACCTCTTCATGACTGTTAAAAGTGCAACTCCAACATCTTCTAGGAACTCATGCTATGAGGTGATCGGAGAATGCTGATCAAAGCGGAGGATTTAACGATTGAAGGCTTTAAACAGACGTTTAAGAAAATTCTTGAATTAAAGGAGAAGGCTGGTATTAAAGCCGTTTTAAACAATCCACCCGATTTATTTGAAAGAGCGAAACTTTATGGAGTGCAATTTAAAAACGGATCGTGGGGTTGGGCTTCAAATATTTGGCATAGGTCTGCAACGGGAAGTGTTGTAATAACACGTGATGAAGAGTTGAAGAGCGAGCATAAGTTTCTCATGATGAGAGTTCTCGAGCATATTTTAGCACAAGGTCCTTTAATTCAAGTAGACTGTTATCTTGGTTCATCAAAGTCGCCGGCTAGAATGCATGCAAGACTCTACTGCGACCCTCAATTTCCAGATATCGCCTATAGATGGTCTCAGCTGAATTTCCCCGCACCTCCAGATGAAGAGCCGGACGTTATGATTATAGCGATCCCACACTACCTCGGAAACCCCAACGTACCTGGTACGGATCAAATGCTTCGGGTGATCCGCTTTCCACTGCACAACTATACCATTATTACATGTAGCTCATATCAGGGGGAGGTGAAGAAGGCGGCGTTATCACACTGGATTTACCATGTTTATAAGAGGGGTGGATGCGGTGAGCATGCCTCCTTAAAAGAGTTTACCGTTAAAAGGGTAGATGGTTCTTTAAAGAGAATTGTAATGTGCATCTGGGGTTTAAGTGGAACTGGAAAGTCTACTCATAGCATGTACGTTTTTGGCGAACACAATAGACGGATATTTATAGAGAAGTTTGGAGTAGATCCGACGGAATACGTTTTCGACCAGGCGATAAAGAACGACGATGTTGTAGCTATTTTTGAAGACCGCGTTTACGGTTCTGAAAGAGGCTCTTGGACTAAAACGGAAGACATAGATGAAACACAATTTCCAATATGGAAGGCTGCAAATTCTCCGAGGGCTTTACACGAGAATACGGAGTTCGATTCCAATGGAAATCCAAGCTTTGAGGGAAAGCTATTCCAATATTATGGTCTTCCGAATAAAAATGCTAGAAGCGTATTCTACTTGGAAGATACTGGATATTTCAACGGAGATATAGATTCCAGCGGTCCCTTAAACGTGGCAGTTTTCATAAGCCCTGGGAATCTGCACGATTATGCGTGGTGTAGAATAGAGGATACGGCTTTCGCCGCTAAAGTGCTGGCTGATGGGAGAACCGTTGGACATCCTGCTCAATCAATATCCGTTATTGGAAAGGAGATATATGAGAGTAGGTATTGCCTGCCCTTCACAATGGGCGTATCTAATACCGCGCACATAGTCAGGTTTTATGAAATTTTAGAGAAATTGAAGGCGAAGGGGCAACCGGTAGAAGTATACTTGATTAATACGACTGGTAGGATAGGTGCGGAGTACGAGTGGGTTGAAGAGGAGCTTGGAAATAGAAAGTATCTAATGCCTAGAACGAAGCTCATGAAGGGGCCTAACGGTATCCCCAAACCTATAGGTGGTACGTCGCCGACAATTGAGGAGACAGAGCTATTCTTGCTTCAAGCGACTAGGGGAGCTGTCAAATATAAGCCTCACCCCATATGGGGTGAAAAGGTTCTCGTACCAGTTTATGTTGAAGGAATTTCACAGGAAAGGCTTAAGGAGTTAGACCCGTTCACTTACCGCAGTATGGATGAAATGGTAGCGCTTTTAAAAGCTACAATAATTAAAAGCAAGTACTATCTGGATCAACAAGCACCTGGTCTACCTGAGAAGATTTACAATGCCATGGATTTTTAATAGTTTACACGCTTCTCCAACGTATGTGAAGCCATTCAACCGACGTCATCTTCCGTTTTAGGTTTTACAGCCTTTATAATTATCGCTGTCACTACGCTATTGCTTGGTATCAGTATTTCCTTAGAGCCGTCTTCAGATACCAACACCGTATGCATAATACCTATGTCTTTAACTATACCCGTCTGTCCAACAACGGTTATCACATCTCCAGGTTTAAACGGCCTTAAGAGGACGAGGAACATTGCCACTACGGCTTGCCCTAAGACTGTTTGGGTAGCAAAGTCAACCACCATGCCTGTGAATGAGCCTATGGTTAATGCGGCCGCCGGGTTCACGTTGAAAATTGATGTTAACACTGCCAGTAGAGTAGCTATGCCTACTATTCGAGCAATTGTTCTGAACAGTGATGCTGTGGCGTGGTCAAGCCTTCTCCTTATAGTCCAGTAGATGAAGTTTGATGCTGAGTTTATTATCAGATACCCTAAGCCTAGTACTATTATAACGTTGACGTATATTTCGTACTCTAGAAATGCTGGGAAAAACTTCCCGATGAAAGTTTTAAACAATAGGTTTGATGTTAACAGTAGGAGCGCGCATATAAGTAAATACCAAATTGTCCTGCTTAAGCTCCTCCTAATCCTCGCCCTAATTTCTTCAACTGAGAGATCGGTATCAGTCGGCATCACCTTAACTCAAATGAGTGATAGTATTTATAATGCTCTTATAAATCATACGTTAGTCTTGATGACCAGGGGGATTTCAAACAGAGTGTTTGTTGTCTTCTGGTTTGACTGTGAAGATTTCGTCACACCTGAAAGTGATGACGCGCTGAAGAGGCTTGCAGAAATACTTAGAGAGAATAATGTTAGAGGCGTTTTCAAGCTAGTAGGTGAAAAGCTCAGAGTGCTTGAGAAAAGGGGAAGGTGGGATGTTATAGACGCCCTTAGATACCATGAAGTGGGCTACCATACAAACTTCCACTCAGTCCATCCAACAGTCGCCGAGTATCTTAAAGATATGGAATTTGAAGAGGGGGCTTTGGAATTTTTAAAACGTGAGGGAGGGGGTGTAGAGGATATTAAACGAATTTTCAACGTGACACCTTCATGCTATGGTCAGCCTGGAGGAGCTTGGGCTCCTCAAGTCTACTTGGCTTTAAGACTTCTCAGAATTCCAGTATACTTGAATCTTACGGATTTCATAGACCTGGATGGAGGACCCTTCTGGTACTGCGGTATACTGAATATCCTCAATCTGACCGGTTTTAGGGGAGGAGTTATAGGATTGAATTTCGAGCTTGGAACCCCAGGCTTTATAGATAAGGCTATTGATGCATTTGATAGGATATATCGACGTGTACTAGATGGCGGAGGATGGGGGATCATAAGCGTCTTTAACCATCCATGTACTCTGGTGACGAAGGAGTTCTGGGATTCTGTAAATTTCTCCGGAGGGTTGAATACGCCTATGGAGAGTCTTAAACCAGCAGAGTTAAAACCCAAGGATTGGATTAATGCTGGTTATGCGGATTTCGATAGATTTGTTAAACATGTTAAGTCAAAGCCGTTTGTTGAAGTAGTCACGGCGAGTGATTTATACAGCCTATTCAGAGACAGGGCTTTAGATAGGGTTTTCAATAGAGATGAAGTAGCTTACTTAGCATCCAATCTGAAGAGTATATCATTTAGAGAGGTTAACGGCGTACATGTTTCAGCTTCTGAAATCTTCTGGTTGATAACTGCAAGTCTTGCAGAATATAAAGCAAACAGGACGCTGCCGAACAAGGTTAAGAACGTTTACCCCCTTGGACCATACAAGTCTTTCAAATCAGAGTCTTTAAACACCGTTAAACTTGAAGAGTTTCTCAAAGCCTCATACGATGTTAAGCTTTTCATAGAGTTACACAATAGGATTCCAGATTTCATTGAAATTAACGGCGTAAAAATAAGCCCAGTCGATTTCCTAGCGTCTGAAGCAAGGCTTTACGTGAAAATCTACAATGGGGAAGAGCCCGAACACGTTGAGTTGATCAAGGGCGTATTTGAACCGGATAAATACGTAAGCCTTGAAGGCGCTAAAGACTGTTGGAAGTGGGCAATTTTCCCAAAAGGCTTTGAGGCTTGGAAGCTCGTAGAAATGGCTAAACTTCAAACGTGGACTATTAAACCCGCTACTCTAAGCGTGTAGCCATCATAGTCTACGTTGAACGGGTATAGGCTTTTAGAATTGAGGATAAACCTATGAAACGTTGCTGTCCAGTAACAGAAGTTAAATATAGGAGTTTACTATATACGTTTCAGCGACCTATATGAGAATAGGGTTTTTAACTGGTGGACAGCTTGGAAATTTAACTCAAACGCTTAAGTGGGCTGAAGAAAACGGTTTTGAAGCAATTGAAGTTTCCTCAGAGCCGGGTAGCCCTCTAATAGACCCGGCTAAGGTTAACAACGCCGATTACGTTGCTGAAGTCAAGAGGGCTTTGAAGGAGTCAAACGTCATAGTATCCTGTTTAACTTGGTGCGTTAACCATATAGATTTAAACGTTCAAGCAAGACGGGCTAGGAATGAGCATCTGAAGAAGATCATAGAAATGGCTAATAAACTGGAAATACCAGTAGTGGCCACTTGGGTTGGCATGATACCTGGAGGAGTTGACGCGAACATTAAAGCCTTTGCTGAAGTCTTCCCAAGCCTTGTAGATTACGCTGAAAAGCACGACGTTAAAATAGCCATAGAGAACTGTATGGCTAATATCGCCTATAGGCCAGACATATGGGATGAAATGTTCAAGATCATTCAGTCTAAGTATTTCGGACTTGAATTCGACCCTTCACACTTAGTCTTTCAATTTATAGATTATATAGCTGTGTTGAAGAAGTTTGGTGGAAGAGTCTACCATACCCACTGCAAAGACACGGAAGTGATAAAAGATAGGCTTTCATATGTAGGATACACCGGTAGTGGATGGTGGAGGTTTAGGATTCCAGGTTTAGGCGATATAGACTGGCGCCGTTTCATAACGACCCTAATGGAAGTGGGATACGACTACGTATTGAGTATAGAGCATGAAGACCCGTTCTTCGAAGGCGTTGAGGGATTCCGTAAGGGGCTTTTAATAGGCAAGAAAACCCTATCCCGTTACTTACCGTGAAACGTTTAAGGCTGTAAGCTTCCCCACTTCAGCTTTAAGGCTTTTTTAAAGCAGAGGCATACGGGTAATTTCCCTAATCTCTTCAAACGAACCTACGTATACTCCGTCTAGAAGATAGACTTCAGAGTTTTTCATATTTATACAACCGGTTCTCAGTATGGGGCTTATCGCTCCAATAACCGTTTCTTCGAAATCGCCCTCGTTTATAGCCCGCCCTCCCATGAAATCGTTAAAGCTGGGCATTATTATCAACTTTTTAAAACGTAGAGGGAAATCGCTGGCTTTAATCCTCCTACTCAGATGCTGCTTCAAACGTTCAGGTTCTATATCGGCTTTAATCCAGACTCTCCTAAGAAATCTACTGTTAAACCTATCTCTAAAGGATACGGCTGGATGTATGTGACCCATGACGAGGGTTTGACATTTGAAAAGTTCGGGTTTAGGCCAAGAATGGCCATGGAAAAAACCCACTTCATCCCAAAGAGCCAGCCCACCGGACTCCGCCATTTCAACATCCTCCGGCGTTAAAGTTTCTAAGTCTCCGTCATGATTCCCGGGAACTATGACAACTCTTTCAACTAGGCTTTTAACGGTTTTAAGAAACTCAGGTACATCCATCCACTCTGTTTTCTCGAATTTCGCAATACCGTGTTTAACGTCGCCTAAAAGTATGAGCATTTGAGGTTTAATCGTAGTCAGCAATTCTACTAGTTTTTTTAAAAGCCTCTTAGTTTGAGATGGTATATATATCCCATACTCTGATAGAGAGCCCTCCCAACCTATATGGAGGTCTGCTACAGTTAAAACGGTGTAATCTCCACGTCTAATCAGAAGCGCGGGTTCTGGGAAAAATGGTTTTAAAGCAACCGTTGTGCAATTCTCCATAACGGGCACCTAGATCAAAGCTTAACTATTTGAGCATGAGGTATACCCGTTATATTCGTGACAGCTTCGGGGTGTACGAGCTTCTCCTCTATGGCTTTATTCACAATTCTAACGCCTATTAAATTAGCTGTGTCGGCGTTTCGGATGAGGTCTATGGCATCTTCCACGGTCATCTTAAGCCCTTTAAAGAATTTCTCACTGACGTTGAAGCATATGTCTTTTTCGTTTAGAACTTTCCCGAGAAGCTCCTCATCGCATACAGCTATAACCACATAACCTTGAAAACTGTGAACTTTAACGTAGACGCTACACAAGCAATTCACCTCGTCATTACTGGTGAGGAGGCTCCGCATGCATCGCACTCTATGTAGAGAAAACGCCCATATTTCTTAAGATGCGTATCAGGTCTCATGCATACTCTACATAGCACAAAATTCTGCACATATCTCTCTATAAGCTTGTTTAATGTAGCTTTATCAAATTTCCCATGTATTTCAGCCATGTCTTCTCTTAACGTACCAGCTGAACCGGCCTCTTTACAGAGGAATTTTAGCAAATGTTCAGGCTCCCTATTTAAGATTGATGCTATCTCCTTAAAATTTCGTATTAGTGTTCGATTCCCCACTACTACGATGTCAACTGATGGAATCTTCAACCTTTCAGATTGAAGGGGCCTTCTAGGCAGGGAAGATAAGGCTCTTTTAAGCATATCTTCGTAGTTTGCTGAAGCCATACCGCCCTAGAAAGAATAAACATTAACAACTACTTTAACCTTTACATAGAGCATTTGACTAGAAGTAGCTGTAAATTTAGCCGACGTTGGAAGTTGAAAATGGCCGATTTTAAAAGACTATTCAATGAGCTTCTAAGTTTAAAGTCCATTCATCACGTTGAGACATCAGGGATTTTTAAGGTATCATGTGAACTTTTATCCCTAAATCTCTCGCCACAATCCCCTGTTTTTCATCTGAAGTCAACAATTCCCCATGCCTCTCCGATGATGCGACGTAGAGTGCATCATAAACGCTTATATCATATTTGAAGGCTATTTCGAAGGCTCTCCTCATATACCTCAATTCGTCTTCCAATACGATTAATTCACATGTCACCAATTTTTCAACTGACTCATAGAGATGCATTGCCAAGTCGAGAGATATTATTCCAGTTAAAGTATGCTTCCAAATAGCATTAGCAACCTCTTTCAATACGTGGTCTACTGAGTATAATGGCTTCACTTCTTTAATATACCTTGAAACTTCATCCCATCCATCTTCGTGTAGAACGTATTTCGCTAAAGTGGAGGCGTCAATTACTATCACGGTCTTCCCTCACATACCTAGTGATAGAGCCCCTGGGCATTCTAGGCAATTTTTGTATGAGAGCCTCTAGCTCCTCAACAGCCTTCCTCTGCTCTATCTCCTTAACCCGCCTATCGATGAAGTTTCTTATTTCCTCACTCCAGTTAACAACTTCCTTCAAAGATTTCATCTTCTTCTTCAACTCATCTGGTATACGGATAGATATTATAGCCATTGTAATACAATAGTGAATTACATCAATATAAATATGCCGCCAAACTTACATGACCATATAGCGGAATTTAATAGATTCTTCATACATCGTTTTCAGCGACTTCTTCCGATTTCTCCTCAACCTTCTTAATCCTCCTAGAAACTTCACTTGGTAAAGCTTCCGCTTCAACTTCTTAGACCACTTCGAGAAGTTTAAATGTGACGCTGTAGAAGCCTTAGAGTATGTTAAGACCTTATACGATAGAGTTTGAGGGTTCTGGGTTAAGTAACTCTTTTAAGGAGGCGGTTGGCTCTTAGATTAAGAGGCATGGTTAAAAGAGTGCTTGTCACTGCGGCTTTACCATACGTCTATGCTCCCAGACATTTTGGACATTTAGCAGGGGCATACCTACCCGCAGATATATACGTTAGATATAGGAGGCTTAAAGGCGACGATGCGATATACATATGTGGCACGGATGAAAACGCAACCTCGGTCTTACTTGAAGCCATGCGACTTAAGATTTCACCAAAAGAGCTATGTGATAGAAACTACATTATTCAAAAGAACGTTTTTGAAAAACTCGGAATAAGCTTTGACATATACTCTAGGACTTCCCTACCCATACACTTTGAAACCGTTGAAGAATTCTATAAAACCCTCTACGATAAAGGCTTCATATATGAGAAAACCATCAAACAACTCTTCTGTCCAAAATGTAACACTTTCCTACCGGATAGATTCGTTAAAGGGGTATGCCCATACTGTGAAGCCCCAGACCAGTATGGCGATGTCTGTGAGAAGTGCGGCCGATGGTATGACGCTTGGGAGCTTAAAGAACCTAAATGTACAATATGCGGTACTAAACCAGTTTTAAGAGAAAGCCTCCACTACTTTCTTAAACTCTCAAAATTAACGGATAGTGTTTTACAGTATGTGAAGCTTAAGGGCTCCAATTGGAGGAAGGCTACGTTAAATAAGACTTTATCCTGGATTATGAAAGAGGGTTTAAAGGATAAAGATATAACTAGAGACTACAATTGGGGTCCACCAGCACCCTTTCCGAAGGCTAAGGGTCAAGTCATATATAACTGGGCTGAAAACCTTCTAGGCTATATATCTTCTACAAAACATTGGGCTATTGAAAAGAATAAGCCTGAAATGTGGATGGAGTATTGGAAGAAAGCCGATACTGAACTCTACTGTTTCATAGGTAAAGACAATCTATTTTTCCATACGATTCTCTTTCCAGCCCTCCTAATCGCCCATGGAGACTACATTTTACCGGAAAACGTCGTGGTAAGCGAATTCGTTAATCTGGAAGGTGAGAAGTTATCTACGAGTAGAGGATGGGTTATATGGCTTCACGAGATGCTTGAAAAATTCCACCCTGATATGATACGCTACTACGCCATAGTGATAGCTCCAGAGCATAGGGATACGGATTTTAAATGGAAGGACTTCCAAGCTAAAGTGAACAACGAGCTCATAGCGAATCTTGCGAACTTCGTAAATAGGGTTTTAACGCTCATCCACAAGGTTTCAGGTGGATCCGTTCCAGAGCCAGGTGAATTGGATGAATATGATAGGAGAATGCTCAGTGAAATAGATAAAACCGCTGAGAGGGTGATGTTAGAGATTGAACATTTCGAATTTAAGAAGGGTCTTAAGGAGATAATGAGGCTTTCATCTCTTGGAAATCGTTATTTGAATTCTAAGAAGCCTTGGAGTAACGTTGAGTCGGCGCCGTCAACGCTCTACGTGGCGTCGCAGATAGTCTACGCGATTTCAATACTGCTGATACCTTACCTACCCTTTACAGCTATTGAAATTAGGGGTATGCTTAATCTACCTGAAGACTTGAATTCAGTGAGGTGGGATTCTCTAAAAGATGGGTTAAAACCTGGACATAGGATTTCCAAGCCTAAGCCTTTGTTTAGAAAAGTTAGAGATGAAGATATTGCACCTGAAATTGATAAGCTTGAAAAGCTGAGGATTAAGTATGAGGCTGAAACTGGACCTTCACGTGCACACTAACGCTTCCAAGGATTCTTCAATAAGGCTTGAAGATGCGTTGATTGAAGCTAAGGTTAAAGGCTTAAACGGACTTGCTTTAACGGAACATGGAGCTCCTTCAAAGTTTAAAGGTTTTATGAGAGGTGTTCTCATAATACCAGGTTTGGAAGAGCAGACGCCTATAGGTCACGTGTTAGTTTTAGGATTGGATAGCTGGAGGCTTAAGCCCGGTTTAAAACCCATACATATGGTTTTAGAAGAAGCTGAGAAGCTTGGAGCTGTTACTGTTTTAGCACACCCATTCCCTAGGACGTTAATATCCTCATATATGGTTTGGGTTAAACGGTCCGGATTAGACGCTTTAGAAGCCTTAAATTCGGGGACCATACTTTTTCCAGTATCATCTAGAGTTAATGTGAAGATGGCTCTTAAATTCAACATACCGATGACCGCTGGAAGCGATTCCCACATACCTAGAACGATAGGATACGCGTATACGGTTGTTGAAACCCCTTCAACAAGCATAGAGGACGTTTTAGAGTCTATCAGGAGGGGGTTGACGGAAGTTTATGGTAGGCCGAGCGGTCTAAAAGCTAAGATCGAGAAGAATATTCGCGTAAGAAGAATTGGACGATTTTCTCCGCTATGAAATCCGCGGGATCCACCATGGAGTTTAAAATCTTTCTGGCCTTCTTCTCAAGCTTGGCTTTTTCACGGGAATCTAGAAACCTCTCTATTAGTTTTAAAGCTTCATCCGATTTAGAGACCTTATGTAGAAGACCCTTACCTATAAGGTATTTTTCAACGTATGTCTCTCCACCTGGGTAGCATGAAATCGTTGGAACGCCTAGAAGGGCGGCTTCACAGTTCATAGTCCCCCCACCTCCTACAAACACTGAGGCTAAGCAGAGTAGATTTACGGCGTCAACCGTCTTCTCCAACACTAAGGCCTTTCCGCTAAACGTCTCCGACATCTTCTGCAATTGCTCCTCATACCTAGGTATTATGACCGGTTGAATATCGAACTCTTGAATAGCTTTAACGGCTATTTCTTCGACGAGGCCCCCCATGCCGAGTATGTAGGAGGCTTGACTTTCTTCAAGCCTGAATACCACTATGGGCTTTTTCATGGATAGACCAAGAGATTTGGCGATGTTTAAGTCTGGTTTAAAGCCTTTAAGCCACGCCGCTGGATCTAGTGCTCTATACTTGAATATTTTAGAAGGCTTTATACCGTATACTGTCCAAGCAGTCTTGGGTATAATCCAAGGTGTGAACAGTATTTCAGATAGTGGGATTGAAAGCTTTGCAACGGCGGTTGAATGTGGGCTATCGTTCACAGCCACGTGTGGAATAGCTAGTCCAAAGGCTACTCTAGATGCCTCTGGAGATGAGAAGGATACAACTAAGTCGGGTTTAATTTTCTGTAAAATCTTTTTAAGCTCCATCATACGCTCCAAACTGGCTTCAAGTTTTCCCTCAAGTGTCGCTCCACCATATCTACCTACTAAGTAAGCCTCTTCACCCAGGACTTCTAAAAGTTCGACGACTTCTCTAAAAACCCTAGCCGTTTTGTAGACTTCTAAACCCTTTTCCTCAAGCCTTCTCCCTAAAGCTGAGAAAAACCTACACTGCTTTGGCGTTAAAATGTCGAGTAAAACCTTCATCAGACAGTTGAACGTCGATAGGGTAAATTAAAGCTTTATTTGAAGGTTCAAATATAAACGTGGAACAATTTAAATTCTATAGGTTAAAAGTTAAAAACTTCAAGATACTGAGACATAGCAGAGGGTGCGTTCTTCATGACCAATATAATGGATCTAAACCCCGAGGAAATTCCAAGTATGCTTACTAAAGGCGTTCTTAAACTGAGCGTTATAGGATGCGGGGTTATGGGTTTACCGTTAGCTTGCCTCTACGCTGATAAGGGGGTTGAAGTCTATGGAGTAGATTCAAACGTAAAGCTTATCGATAATCTTAAACGCGGCGTAATTTCAAACCCTGAGCCTGAGCTTCAAACACTTCTCCAGAAAGTACTTAGAGCTGGGAAATTCCACCCGACTACGGACGTTAAGTCGGCCATCAGCGACTCCGATGTAATCATGATAGTAGTATCGGCTTCCGTAAATCAATTCGGCGTTCCAGACTACTCTCCCCTCCGTAAGGTGGCGGAAGATTTAGGAGCATATATGAAGAAGGGTAGTCTTATAATTCAAAGCAGTACGGCAGGCCCGGGTGTAAGCGAAGAGGTTGTTAAGAGGATAATTGAGACGCTGTCTAACTTGAAAGCTGAGCAGGACTTCGGCTTCGCCTACAGCCCTCTTAGAGGAGCGGAGGGCTCACTGCTAAGGGATCTTGTAAGCTACCCTAGAGTTGTTGGAGCAGTAGGGCCTAAAAGCCTCGCAGCCAGTGAAGCCGTTTTGAAAATCGTTGTTGAGGGGGGTATTGTTAGAGTTAGAGATGTTAAAACAGCTGAAGCCGTTAAACTTTTTGAAAACTTCTACAGGTTTGCCGCGCTAGCTATTAGCCATGAGCTCGCAATCTTATGTGAGAGAATAGGCGTAGATTACTTGGAGGTGTTGAAGGCTGCTACAACTCAACCTTTCTGCCACCTTCTTAAACCTAGCATAGGTATAGGCGGCCATTTACCTAAAGACGTTCAATTGTTGCAGAATTCTGCTGAAAGCGTTAATTTCAATTTACGTATGCTTAAAATGGCGTTGAAAGTGAATGAGGCGCTTATTAAACACGATTATGCTCTTGTGATGAAGGCTTTGAGAAGGCTTGGGAAGCCTCTTAGACGCTCTAGAATACTTATACTCGGATTAAGCTTTAAACCGAACGTTAAAAACGCTAAGAACTCCTACAGTATTAAACTGGCAAACGAGCTCATGAAGAGGGGGGCTGATGTGATAGTTTACGATCCATATTTTACGAGCGAGGATATTAAGAGCATGGGCTTTAAAGCTTCTCTAAGCCTTAAGAGGGCTCTTAGAGATGTTGATTGCGTGGTCGTAGCTACGCCTCACGATGCGTTTAAAAATATGGGTTTAAACAGCTTTAAGAGGATTGACGGTAAACCCATAGCTATAGTAGACTTCGGCAGAATATTTAACCGTGAAGAGGCCGAGAAGGCCAATATCATATACGTCGGTATAGGAGTTGATTCGGTTGATTAAAGTAGCAGTTATAGGTGTAGGCTTCTGGGGTAAAAACCACGCCAGAGTATACAGTGAAATAGAGGATGTTGAGCTTGTCGCCGTGTGCGACATAGACCGTGAAAAAGCTAAAAGCATAGCTAAGAGGTATGGATGTAGGGCTTATACCGATTTTAAGGAAATGCTTCTTACCGAGAAGCCGGATGCCGTGAGCGTATGTACTCCAACGATTACGCATTTTGAGATAACGAGTGAGGTTTTAAATCGTGGAGTCCACAGTTTAACGGAGAAGCCTTTATGCAGTACTATAGAGGAGGCTGAGAAGCTTCGAGAATTAGCCCAAAGCTTGGGGCTTAAGCTTATGCCGGGTCATATAGAACGTTTTAACCCGGCCGTGAGAAGGATCAAAGCCATGATAGATGATGGTTTACTCGGCAAGATTATCCTCATAACGGCTAGGAGGCTTTCCAGATGGCCTGAGCGTATAGGAGACGTAGGCGTTGTTAAAGACTCCGCCATACACGATGTAGATGTAATGCGTTTCCTCATAGGTGATGTTGAAAGCGTTTATGCTAAGGTTGGTAGCCTTAGACATAGGTTTGAAGACTATGTTGAAGCTATTTTACACTTTAAGTGTGAAGTTACAGGCTTCATAGAGGCAAACTGGCTTACACCTCGAAAGATTAGATCCCTAGTGGTGACTGGAAGTGAAGCTACAGCTTCTTTAGACTATATATCTCAGGAGATTTCAATAGAAGATTCTGAGAAGGTTCTCCAGCCGACTTTTAAGTGGGAGGAGCCTTTAATGAAGGAGCTTAAACACTTCGTCGATAGCGTTTTAGGTAGGGAGAAGCCGCTCCTAACAGCCGAGGATGGTGTGGAAGCGCTTAAAATATGTGAGGCAATACTTAAATCTGGCTATAAAGGTGAAAGAATTTACTTGAGGTGAATCTATTGAAGAGGAAGCTTATGGACATACTGGCATGCCCCATAGATAAATACTACCCCCTTGAGCTTCTAGTATTCGAAGAGAGGGAGGGTGAAATAGTAGAGGGGCTGATATGGTGTCCTAAGTGCGTTAGGTTTTATCCGATACGCGATGAAATCCCTGAAATGCTTCCAGATGAGCTTAGAAATTTGAAAGAAGACCTGGAGTTTCTTGAAAAGTGGAAAGATAAAATACCGGAGAAGATTCTAACGGAGGGTAAGCCTGTAAACCTGAAGTCTAAACGCGGTTGAGATAGATTTCGCCAAGTTTTATTCATCGCCCTCTACGACTGAAGTTGGAAGATTTTCAACTCGTTGACTCTTAAGACTTTCCCAGGAAAACAATTAAATTGCCTTTCTAATGCTCCGTATTATCGGCTTACTTATCTTGCGTAGTATGTCGCTGTCCACAGTCTTTCTAAATGGGAAAAAATGGAGGAATATATTTAGAATGGTATGAAGAATCTTATTATCCATATTATTCCGCCGAGTATCATCCCTATCATGCATCCTGCTACAGCTCCAGATGCTACTGGAACACCGCAGCCTTCATACAGTTTAGCTCCCCCAATTCTAAGCGTTAACATTTTAAGCACCCATGCCGCGAGAAACGCAGACCACAATCCGAACAAGGCTGAAGCACATGTAGTGCCCAATATGTATCCTATAGGTTCAAGCGGGAACCATACGAATCTAGCGTGAAGTAGACTGAGGACGACTGCTATTATAGCTCCTATTACGCTGTATTCAACCCATGGGTCGCGGGCTGGCAATGTAACCCATCCCGTAGATACGCCGGTTAAAGCCCAAGTTCCTCCCAGATACCAGCTTGACCATATTCCTATACGTTTACCACCCACCGTATGTAGAAGCCATATGAGCGCAATATTTGATACTAAAGGCGCTATTAGAAAAGCCGCTATCAGGGTTTTAAATGTGTTTCTCGCACTTAAACCGGCAAGGCTGGCGAACTTGTAAGAGGTGAAGGATGAAACGGCGGATCCACCCCATGGATATGACGGTGTATCTGATAGGAAGGTGGACATTCTGAATATTAGGAATTCTTGAGTTGTTGGAGGGTCATGACACGTTGGGTGGAGAAGCCTGAAGAAGACGAAGCCTTTATCAACGCTTCTCCAGTATGCTCCGGCTAGTCCGAAGAGTCGACTCATTGGATACCATATGCAAAAAGCCGTCAAAGCCATAACCAGTGCGTCTAGAAGTGGCATGGTAGACCAAACCCAGAATGCCGTAGAGGCTATTATTGTAACGGCCAACATTATATAGCATGCTCTATAGCTCAAAGCTTCTTCTTTAAACTCACCAGAGCCTCTAGACGCTGCTCTAAACGTTTCAGCAATGTATCGTCTATTGAGTATTAGGTGCATAATGCCTAGCGCTATGAGGGCGCCCACAGCTATAGCCATGAATTTAAGAGGCGGGTCCGTAGATGGGGATGGGCTACACCAATACCTGCCACACGTGCCTATACTGGTTATCCCAGTGTAGTAGCCCATGTAGTAGGCTATTTGAACGGCTATTATGTACACTAGAGCGAAGAACCATGTGCTAAACTGCACGTGCAGAGGGACCATGTAGGCTATAGCTACTGCGGTTGGGCTATACGTCATACTCATCATACCCGGTATTGTACCTAGAGGCTCGTCTCCTCCAAACCATCTGGTTAACATGGGACAAGACCTATAGTTGACGCCGTAGATGTCTGGAAACCATGGAAGTATCCCCGTGAGTGTTACTGGGATTTGAAAAATTAGCCCAATTACTACCCCTATTAGGAAGAATCTACTCCAACCTTTCTCCGCGGTGGTATTTTCAGCCAACTCATATGCAACTAAAGCGTGTGGAAACGGAACCTTCTCGATATCTATCCAGAGTCTTCTGAATAGCGTAGCCAACGACAGCATGAAAAGGCTTACCGTTACATTCAACAGCCAGTACCAGGTGATCGGCGTCGCCCAAGCACCCCAATTTATTGGACCGCCCTCAGATAATAGGATGGCTACTTCATATGGGGGAGCCATAAAAGTTGGTATGACCATGTCTGCGAGCTCTCGTAACGTGATCCTTAGAGCGTACATGTAATGTGTACATAACGCCCATGGATAATGGATGAAGTATGACGTTGCTAAAGAGCTTATGTATAGGTATGCTAGAGTTTTAACGCCCAGTTTATCTCTTAAAGACTTAACCCTGTAAAGCGGGGCTGTTATAAGAAGCACTAGGAATGGCGCCGTAGTCAACCCTATGTGACAGACAGATTCCCCCAACGCATTGGTGATCCAGTAGGGGAAGCTACCTATGAGCAACTGCCATATTGGACCTATGAAGCCTAAAACCAGTGGTACTAGTATCACGAGCAACCATGGAAACTTCTCCTTTACAACTTCCCCTGACATTTCCACCATGAATTAATTTCATCTTAGAAATTATTTATGTTTAACTGTTAGACTACGCTGGATGGTGGGGAATTTGTACAGTTGAATGTGAGCAGGCTTTCGTGGCTTAAAGGAAAGCGCGTAAGTAAAATTTATTAATTTAAGGAGTTATGTAGTCTATTTCGGTGGGGCCGTAGTCTAGCCAGGTAGGACGACAAGCCCAATCTGTACGGGTTGGGCTCGTTAAGGGCTCCAGATGCCGGATGGCGACCGGGGGTAAGACTCGGTAAGAGGATGATGAGAGTTCTGGAGCGCTGGTGAAACCCGTCGGTCGCCGGTTCAAATCCGGCCGGCCCCACCAGTCTTCCTGTTAATTCAATATTTCCGCTTGTAGGAAGTTGTAGTGGGCTTTAACTATTTTGACTTTAAGTTTTTCGCCTAGGATGTTTCTGCTATGTAGAACCACTATGGGCTTATACGCGTAGTTTCTAGCTATCCAGCTTCCAAGTTTTAAACCCTGCGATTCGACGATTGCTTCACCAGTCCAGTTTAACCAGTTTAAGTTGCGTTTGTAGGATATGTTGAAGCATAGTTCGTTTATTCTTCTAACCCGTTCTTTAACTACTTGGGGAGGTAGGGGTTTAAGCTTGGCGGCTTCCGTTTTAGGTCTAGCTCCGAATTTTGAAACGTTTACGTGGTCTGGCTCTACGCGTTTTATAAAACTGAGTGTAGCTTCAAAGTCTTCTTCAGATTCCGTTGGATAGCCCACTATAACGTCCGTCATAAGTGAAAGCTCGGGATACTTAGACCTAAACTTACGCATAACGTACTCGGCCTCCGACGCCGTATAGCCTCTACGCATATCGTTTAAGACTTTATCGCTTCCAGATTGTACTGGGATGTGGGCGAATTTGAAAACTCTATGGTCTGAGTATAAGTCTAAGATCCCATCTATGAAGTCTCTTACATAAACTGGGTTCATCATGCCGATTCTAATCTTGAAGTCTCCCTCCAATCTTAAGATTTTTTCAAGCAGATCCACTAACGTTAAACCTATGTCTAAACCGTAGCATCCATTGTCTTGAGAGGTTAACCATATCTCTCTACAACCATGTTCTAAGGCTCTACGAACCTCTTCAACGATGAGGTCTGGCGGGTAGCTTCTAAGGGCTCCTCTTGCAATTTTAACTTGGCAGAAGCTGCATTTCCCGAGGCAACCTTGAGCTATTGGAATTATACCTATGAACTGTTTAAGTCTAACTCTTGGTTTGCATAGGGGGATTTCTTCAGACTCAACTAGTTTGACGAATCTACCTCCACGTAGGGCCGTTTCAACAGCGTCAACTATCCGTGTAACCGCTCTAGCGCCTAGTAGAGAAGCCTTAGGGTTTATACGCTCTATGACTTCTCTACTCGTTAGAGGCATGCATCCGGCTACTATAAGCGGCTTCTCAAGCTTAGATAGAGTGGATATTACGTGGATCATTCTATGCTCAGTGGGCGTTTTAACGGTACAGGTGGCTACGATGTTTACATCCGCTTCTTCAGGATTATCAACTATCTCATAGCCTCTAGCTTTAAGTAGCCCAAGCATTACCTCTGCATCCGCCACATTAGCGCTACAGCCGTAGACTTCCATGTAGACTTTAGTCAAGCCTGAAGCCACCATTAAACTTGATAACACTCAGACTTTTATCTTTTAACCGCTCAACCTTCAACCTACGCGTAGAGTCAAAAAGACATGGGATGTTCTCCAGTTAGACTTTCAGCAAATATTAAAATTGGGGTTTAAAGGTCTACCTCTCCAATTCAAACCTTCTCCCGTAAACTGGCACTTCACGTATGAACTGTATGAGCATATCCATGCTCTTGCCAACCCCCATGAAGCTCCTCTCCTCCACAAGCTCTATGGCTGTTTGAAGTTTAACGGAGGATTCTGCGTAAATCGTGAAGAGGAGGTCGCCTTTCTCAACGTGGTCGCCGATCTTCTTATTTAGGAGGATCCCAGCGCCTTTGTCTTTAGGTGCACCGGCGGCTCTAGCGACTTCGATAAGCCTACCGTTATCTATCCATAGAACCATACCGTCGTTTTCAGCTTTAACGCAGTACGTTTTATCTCCAATGGGTATGTCTTCCGGTTTAATATTGGGGTCTCCTCCTTGAGCTTCAATAATCTCTCTAAGCTTTTTCTCAGATTTTCCAGATTTAATCAGCTCTATTGCCGTATTGAAGTCTCCTACGCCGGCCATTTGAAAGAGCACTCCAGCTATGTTTGCAGCCTTATTTATGAGGTCTAAAGCCTTATTAGAGCCCATTAAAGTTTCCAAAGCCTCTTTAGCCTCTAAAGCCGGTCCTATTGTGTATCCAATCGGTTGCTCGCCATAGGTTATGGCACAGCTGGTCTGTATACCTAGCCTACGGCCAAGCTCTATGAAGTCCTTAGCTAGAGCATTGGCTTCACCTATGGTTTTAACCTTCGTCCCCCTACCTGTTGGAATATCTATTACTAGGATTTTAGCGTTGACGGCTTTCTTCTTACTCATAATGCTCGGCAGTAGTAGGGGATCTATTGCCAGAGGATACTCTACCTGTACGAATATGTCGTCTGCGGGGGATAGGTGTAAAGCCCCACCCCAGACGAGGCATCCACCCGTCTTCTTAACAACAGACTTTATCTCTTCTAGGTCTAGGCTTACGGGCATGAGTACTTCAGCCCTATCGGCCGTACCCGCGGCGCTCGTTATAGCTCTAGAGCTGGTTTTAGGTATAACGAGCCCTGAAGCGGCTATCGTTGGAACAGCTATGAGGCTTGTTTTATCCCCTGGAACCCCACCTATACTGTGCTTGTCCACTACGAAGACGTCGTCTAAGTTTAAAGTTTCACCCACTTCAACCATAGCCTTACTTAAGCTTGTAGCTTCATCTAAATCTAAACCGAAGGTGTGTAGAGCCGTTACAAAGGCCGATATTTCGACTTCCGTTAAACGGCCGTCTACAACATCTCTAACTATTTCATAAATTTCAGGGTAGGTTAACTTTTTACCTTTAAGCTTCTCCCTTATGAAGTATATGCTTCTAGGCGGTTCTGAAAGCCTAACGTCTACTATAGAGCCGTCTTCGAGTTTAAGCTTTGAGGCGACTTCATCGTATGCGCCTATAATTCCCCTTTCAACAGCTTTGTAGGTTACGTTTACTACGGACGTGAGCTCACGCCCCTCAGCGTTTACGATTTTAACGCGTCCAAGTGCTCTAACGCCTATGTCGTCGGCGTCTTCTTTATTCAAGAGGACTATGGGCTTGCCGCCTGCTTCAATGTACAGCCTCTTAACCTTTAGAAGCACTGCAACACCTCCAGTAAATAACTTCAAGCGAGGTACTATTTAAACTGAAAAGTCGAAGCATTATTGTTTTCAAAATTATAAGGGTAATGCTTTTCTTCTATACTTGCCTATTTTCATTTTGGGTGGGAGCTTAACAGTTGATGCTTTTTTCAAGCTGTTGGAGGAGGTTGCCGATAGGGTGAGGGGGGCGGGTTTCAGCGAGGCGTTTATAATCCACCATGATGAGGCTGACGGCGTATGCTCCGCGGCTATAACTGCTAAGGCGTTGAGTAGAGCCGGTTTAAACTTTAAAACGGTATGTCTGGATAAGCTTTACCCTGAGGTTTTAAAGGGAGTGTATGCTAGGGGAGGGGGCTTATACTTCTTTACGGATATTGGTTCAGCTCACGTTAAGCTGATTGAGAGGGAGGCTCCTAAGGGTGGTTTAACCGTGATACTTGACCACCATGATACTTCACGATCTTCACGTACAGACGTTTTAAACGTAAACCCTGAACTTTACGGTTTATCCGGTGAGAGGGATGCTTCAGCTTCAACCGTCGCATACCTGTTCGCCAAGACTTTAAGCTCCGTCAACTTAGACCTTTCAGATTTAGCCTTAATAGGTGCCGCTGAGATTCCAGGTCCAGTTACGGGTTTAAACCAGTTGGCTTTAAAAGATGCGCTAAATGGAGGGTTTATCCAGCCGGAGGGGGATGGGGATTTCAAGATCACAAGACTCGGTAAACCGCTCTCGTACAGGCGGTACTCGACAATACTATCCGTTTTAGCCTCCGTGGGATACTATAGAGGGGGGCCTTTAAAAGCCGTGAAGGCGTGTATGGATGGTTTTAAAGAGGAAGATTACGAGGAGGCTTCTAAGCTTGAGGAGGAGAGGAAGAAGGCTAACGCTGTACTGCTCAGTATTCTTAGAAGGGAGAAGTTGAATCGTATGAAGGCTATACAGTGGTTTTCAGATAGAGGCGTCTATAGGGGTATGGGTACTAAAGTCATAGGGAGCTTCTGCAGCTACCTTCAGTATCAGGGGTTTGTAGACAAGGATAAGTACATCGTGGGGTATATGGATGTTCCACCGGATATACCCGGCTACGGTAGACTTGAGAAGACCTATGTTAAAATATCTACGAGGGCTCCGAAGCCGTTAGCCGATAGGATAGCTGCTGGTGATAAGCCCCCGTTATCTAAAATACTTCCAGAGGCGTGTTCAAGGTTCGGCGGGTTTGCCGATGGGCATACAGTAGCCGCTTCAGGCGTCGTTGAAAAGGGTATGATAATGGATGCTCTTAAAACGTTAGATGAGCTCGCATCGCTGTGAATTTTGAAGCCCAGCGACTACAGCGCGCTAATCTAATATGAATGGTTTTGAGGGGCAAACCCTTATTATACAATGATGAGGTAGTAGTTTTAGTAATGAGATGGGCTTAGAGAGGATTGGGGAGCCGTATAGGTCTCTACTTGAAAAATTGGTTGAGCTCTTGGTTACAAGTTTAGGTGATAAGCTTGTCTCCGTCGTCGTTTACGGTAGTGTCGCTAGGGGGTCTGCTCGTAAAGATAGCGATGTAGACGTTTTAATAGTAGCTGAGTCTCTACCTAAAAGCCGTATGAGGCGTCAGCAGCTGTTTCTTGAGGTTGAAAGTAGGCTTGAACCCATCATCGATGAGCTTTGGAATATGGGGTTTTACGTAGACTTCTCACCTGTGATTTTATCTGTTGAGGAGGCTTCTAGAATTAGACCCATATACCTTGACATGGTTGAAGACTCCGTAATACTTTACGATAAAAACGGGTTTTTCAAAAACATCATTTTAAAGCTTAGAGAGAGGCTTAGAGAATTGGGCTCTAAGAGGGTGTGGGTTAAAGATAAGTGGTATTGGGTGATTAAACCGGATATAAGGTTTGGAGAGGTTGTAAGGATTGAATAACATCGATATGGCTAAATCGTATCTTAGACAAGCTGAAGAGAGGGTTAGACACGCCGAGGAGGCTTTGGAGACTGGAAACTATGCGTATACGATTCGTCAAAGTCAAGAGGCTGTTGAACTGGCTCTTAAGGGTGTTTTAAGGTTGGTGGCGATAGAGCCGCCTAAGTGGCATGACGTGGGGCCTATTCTTAAGAAGCATAGGGAGATATTTCCAGAGTGGTTTAAAGCTGAAATAGATAAGCTTGCATCGATCTCAAGAAAGCTTAGACGGGAGAGGGAGCCGAGCATGTATGGAGATGAGGAGACGGGTACACCTCCAGACCAGCTTTACAGCCGTATTGATGCTGAGGAGGCTTTAGAGTATGCTAAGAGCGTTTTAGATTTATGCGTAAAACTTCTGAGAAGCTATTTACTCGTTAACCGCAACTCTATCTCATGAAAGGTATGCTTATGCGGCTTAATGGATGCCCCGTTTCCACACTTCATTATGAGAACCTTCCCGTAAAATGGGGGGAATTGTAGGGTATTGTGGAGGTTAACGTTTAGAAGGCTTGGCTATTCTCCCTTGTAGTATTTTCGCAGGGATGGAGATTATTCCCGCTGCGAGCGCAATCCAATAGTGTATTGTGATTTCAGATTTCAGAGGTATTTCAACGACTACTTCTGCTTCTCCAGATTTGAAGGCATACCTCATGTTGGATTCTCCTAAGATTGGGATGCCGCTTAAGCCTACAGTCAATTGAGCTATCTGCGGTAAGGTGAAAACCCCAACTATGAACAGTATCGGTAGAATTAAACCCTTAACGCTTATCATGGGGTTAGACCAGGGCTTGGATGCCAGTATGGATCCGAGGGCCGTTGTAGCTATGGCTAATAGTATGCTTAACTTTGCAGCTAAATTCACATAAAAAACTACGGGTATTGTTAAAGGTCTGCCTAAAACCTCCATGGTAAACGTGAAGGGTGAAAGTTCAATTAGAATCGCGCGTTCTCCAGACGAGCCGCCCGTTAGTATCCACCACGGTTTATCGGATAATACGACGTACAGTAATAGCAGTGAGCCGGCGACTCCCAGCGTATTGACTCGACGATTCAGGGAAAGTGTATCTACTAATCCCATATCTACCCCGCCAATTCAAGCTCAAACCTGCTGATTGCAAGGGGGAGGCTTACGGGAATTATAACCTTCGAGCCTAAAATGCCGAGTGTAAGTGTGCCGTTAACCTTCAACTCAACGCTGTTTTCATCCAACAGTAGGGGTGTTAATGCGTCCCACACGGTGGTATTGAAGGCGAGTTTAAACGTAACATTTTCCACACCGCCTGGCTCTAAGCTGATTCTCCGGCTGAGCGATGCGGATGCTACGGGGGTTCCCTTTGAAGTGTAGACCATTGCGTTTAAACTTTCAAATATGACTTTAACTTCACCCCTATTCATAAACTCGAAGGTGGCGTATAGATTGCGATCTTCAATACGGAAGCCTAGAAACCTACCGGGTGAGATGTCGATTTTTGGAGGTTCATATGATGGTGTGAAGAGCTTGTGGATGTTTTGACCGTACTGGTTTAATGCTAAAGCTATTGGAAGCAGGATTGCAAGTGAATCTAGTAGCATTATCGTAACTTTTACTATGCCGGTTTTATTCAAAAACCATCTCAAGCATTTACTCTTTACGCTAAGTTAAACTTTTCCATCTTGGGCGGCTGTAGGGTCAACGTTGATTTAGCGTCTATTATTCCTATAGTAGGATAGTACTTTCCCCACGGCTTCAGCTATGTCTTCTACGTCTTCTTCTGTAAAGTATTCGTTACACGGTAGTGTTAGAAGCGCGTTTAGGGTTTCTTCAGCTTTGGGGCATAATCCCTCACCATAATATATGTCTTTGCCGTAGAGTGGGCACATCCAGGGGCATTTCGACCCACCGTACCCCCTCTTCTCCGTGAATAGTGGAGCCATATATATGGGTTTACCGATGTAACCCGCTCCAGCGGGTACACCTTCAGCCGTTATGGCTTTAGCTATATCGCTTAGGGGGGCTTTAAACATGGATAGCTCCAGCTTAAGCGGGTAGAGCCAGTAGCTGTGTTTAAATCCTTTGGGAACCTTAGGCGTGTAAACCCCTTCTATTTCGCTAAGCCTTTTCGTTAGAGATTCCGCTACAGCCCTACGCTTCTCAACAACCCATTTGACTTTTTTAAGCTGTGCACGTGCAACCGCTCCTTGAAGTTCAGTCATCCTATAGTTGAATCCCATCATAACATAGGCTCTTGGAAGCCCTAGGCTTCTATCCCAGCCTTTATCCATGAAAAGCCTAGCCTTTCTAGCGAATTCTTCATCGTTTGTAACCGTTATACCGCCGTCTCCTGTAAACATGTGTTTAGACTGCTGGAGGCTGAAGCATCCGAAATCGCCGATCGTCCCTACAAGCCTACCCTTATACTCGGCTAGATAGGCTTGAGCACAATCCTCTATTACGGTTAAACCTTTATCTTCTGCAAGCTCTAAGAGAGGATCCATATCTACCGGTAGGCCGAATAGGTGGACGGCTATTATAGCCTTAGTCTTATCCGTAATCCTCCTCTTAACGTCTTCGGGAGATATGTTGTAAGTATCCGGGTCTATATCTGCGAAAACAGGTATGGAGTTTTGACCGAGAATCGCTATTATAGTGCCCGCGTCTGTTATGGGGCTTGTTAAAACCTCCATACCGGGTCCTAAGCCGGCGGCTCCAGTGGCTATGTGTAGTGCAGCCGTCCCGGAGGTTGATGCTATTGCGTATTTAACGCCTAGGAAATTGGCGAATTCTTCTTCGAAACTGCTGACCATGTTTCCGGAATACCTGAATAGTCTTCCGGATTCGATGACTGATTTGAGGAGTTTAAGTTCTTCTTCACCTATGTTTCTACCGGATTTGTCGTTTACCGTCGGTAGGGGTTTTCTTCTAACCGGTTCACCTCCGAGTATGGCGAGCTTACCCATAGAATACCTGACATAGATTTGAACCTTTATCGAATTTAAGTTTTCCAGCGTATTTGACCCGCCGCGTTTTCCGAGATTAATCTTATAAACGTTTTCCCTGAAACTTTAAAGGTATGAGTGGTGAGTTTAGAATAGCCCATTATCTCGATGTTAAGAAGGAGCCTGTTGTAGAGCAGAATAGTAGGGGTGCTTGGGTTAGATGGTTGATATCGTGGGAGCATGGTGCTCCAAACTTCGCCATGAGGATGTTCGAGGTGGAGCCTAATGGAAATACTCCGCTACACAGCCACAATTGGGAGCATGAAGTATTCATACTTGAAGGGGAGGGGTTTGTAGTCTGCGGTGGTGGGAAGTATAGGGTTAAAGAGGGCTACGCTATTCTAATACCGCCCGGTGTTGAGCATAGTATTGTAAATGACGGTCGTGGAGTTCTCAGGTTTCTATGTCTAATACCTAGAGTCAAATAGCGGAGGCTGTGTTGTAGTAAACTTGTGAAAAAGCTTGATTAATAAGTGTATTCTTTACACGTAGTTGTGTAGAGAACATGAGAGCGTTTAATCCGGAGGAGTTTATAGAGAGTAAGGTTGAGTGGCTTAGGAGAGAAGTGGGCGCTGGGAGGGCTATTATCGCCCTCTCCGGGGGGGTTGACAGCTCCGTAACGGCTGTTTTGGGTTTTAAAGCCATAGGTGACCGTTTAAAGGCGATATTCCTCGAAGATGGGTTTATGAGGATAGGTGAGTCTAAGAGGGTTGTAGAGGTTTTTTCAAAACTGGGTATTAGGGTTGAAGTCTACGATGTTCAGGATGAGTTTATAAACGCTTTAAAGGGTATTAGAGACGCTGAGGAGAAGCGGAGGGCTTTTAGAGAAACCTTCTACGGGGTTTTTTCAAGGATAGCGAGAAGCCTTAAAATTGGAGTCGTTTTACAGGGTACCATAGCTGCGGACGTCGTTGAAACTAAGGGTGGGGTTAAAACTCAGCATAACGTTTTGGAGCAGATAGGTATAAACCCGCTTGAACGTTACGGCTTCAGGGTGCTTGAGCCCCTCAAAGAGCTGTATAAGAATCAGGTTAGAGAATTGGCTAAAGCCTTAAGACTACCCGATGAAATAGTGTATAGGAGGCCTTTCCCAGGTCCAGGTTTATCGATTAGGGTTGTGGGTGAGGTCACCAGGGAGAAGTTGGATGTAGTTAAGAGGGCTACGTTGATAGTGGATGAGGAGCTTGCGGATGTAAAGTGTTTCCAAGCCTTCCCAGTTTTACTTGAGGGGAGGGCTACTGGGCTTTCAAAGGATGGGTCTAGGAAGTACGGCTATATGATAGCTTTAAGGGTGGTTGAATCTGAAGACGCTATGACTGCGAGGTACGTTAAACTGGATTGGGGTAGGCTTGAGAGGGTTAGAGATAGGATAATTGATGAGATTCCGGAGGTTACTAGGGTCTTGTATGATATAACGGATAAACCGCCTGCGACTATAGAATTCGAATAGTCTGCTTAGACTCTTATCCACGTCTATCGAAGTATTTTTCTCCTAAAGGTTTACAGCGTTAGAGGTTTGAAATGCTTTTATCTAAGCCTGTAGTTAAATCTATTGAGGATTGATTTAAGTGTCTACTGAAGCTATGGAAGATTACCTTGAAGCAATATATCTGATTGCTAAGAAGAGGAAGAAGGTTAGGATTTCAGACATATCTTCAGCTTTAAAGGTTAAAGCGCCCACTGTTACGGAGATGGTTCAAAAGCTTGCAGATAGAGGGCTTGTCTTATATAGGCCTTATGGGAGGAACATACAGCTTACGGTTGAAGGTGAAGCTGAAGCTGTGAAGGTTATGAGGAGGCATAGTGTTCTTAAGGGTTTCCTCCAGCTTCTAGGCGTAAGCGAGGAGGTAGCTGAGGAGGATGCATGTAAGATAGAGCATCACATCCACCATGAAACTATGAGTAGGCTTTCAAAGTTTTTAGAGTTTATTCAGAAAAATCCTGAAAGCCCTAGGCTGCTTGAAACCTTCAGAAACTTCTGTAGGGAAGAGTGAAGAAGGCTGAGAAGGCTGGAACAATCTCCATATTGAGGGTTGTTTATAAGCCTATGGATTTTAAGACGACGTTTGCTAAGGCTGATACTATCGTGGCGACCGATATGTTGGTTAACGTTATTAGAGCGGTTTTTCTAAGACCATATTCTTTGAGAAGCGCTATTATTGTGGCTATACATGGTATGTAGAGTATTGTGAATATGCTGAAAACAATCATCTGCCTAGGCGTTAAGACTGTGTTGAACTCCGCGGTTCCAGCTGCTTCGGCGAGCATTGCTATCGTAAGTTCTTTACGTAGAATTCCAAAGATTAGAGGTATGGCTGTTAAGCTTGGTAGCCCAAGCAGGTTTAAAGCTGGAGTGAAGGCGTTTGATAACGCTTTCAGTAGATTTAAATCGTTTAGTAGGCCTACGAAGCCGCTTCCAACTATGAGGAGTGGAAACGCTATGACTATGAATTCTCTAACTCTAACGTATGTTTCAACGGCTATCACCTTTAAGCTGGGCATTCTATAGGGGGGCATTTCCATTATTAAGCCGACTGGGCCGCCGGGTAGGGATTTACTCGCTATCTTCCCAACTGTGAATACTATTATGAGGTCTAACGCGTATATTGCTAGTGCTACGTGTACGCCTAAGTATTTCCCGACTAGGCTTAGAATTATTATGGTTCTAGCAGCGCAGGGGATCATCGTGATCATTAAGCCTAGTATGAGTTTCTCCCTACTAGTCTCCATTATTCTACAGCCTAGGCATGCTGGGACGTTGCAGCCATAACCGAGGAGGAGGGGTATGAATGCTTTACCGTGGAGTCCAATCCTATGCATGATGGCGTCTAAGAGGAATGCCGCTCTCGGAAGATATCCGGAGTTTTCTAGGAAGAATAGTATTAGGTAGAACGGTATTACGTATGGGATTACCAGCACTACGCCCGCTATTAAACCGTCTACGAGGCCGCGGATGAAGTTGGAGCCTTCAGGTATTAACGGCGTTATAAGCGTGGAGAGGGAGTCTTCGATAAGGCCGCTTAAGAATCCACCAACCATGAAGACTGAGGCGAAGACTGAAGACATTACCGCTATCAGTATGAGGTAGCCCCAAACCATATGGGTTGTTAATAGGTCTAAACGTTCTCCAAACGTTACAAGAGGCTCCTTCTCAACTGTTAAAACTTCTTTAACTATACGGTTTACAATCGCGTATCTCTCTGAAGCTATGATTGCTTGAATCGGTTCCCCGTGCATTGCTTCAAGCTGTTCAATAATATCCTTAGATAGTTTTATTACTTCAGGGCCTCCGGGTTCGTTGGAAACCTTTCTTAAAATGTCTTCATCCTCCTCTAAGAGTTTTATCGCTAACCATCTGGCCGGGTACAGTTTACACATGTTTGGAAGCTTCTCCCTTAATTCTTCAGTCAGCTTTGACAGCGCTTTCTCCACTTCCAAGCCGTATACGACCTTCATGGGGGATGTTTTGATTTTGCCAATCGCTACTTCAACGGCTTTACTTAATGCCTCACCAACACCTCGACCTGATATTGCAACCATAGGTATGACTGGAACCCCTAGAATTTCGGAGAAGCGTTCAACGTTTATTTTAAACCCCTTCTTAGCTGCAACGTCTATCATGTTTAAGGCTACGACTATTGGGGCTTCAAGCTCTAGAAGCTGCACTGTTAGGTACAGGTTTCTCTCGATGGCGGATGCGTCTACTATATTCAACACCACGTCGGGCTTATGGATAGCTATATACTCCCTAGCGACCATTTCCTCTTCACTGTAAGCCGACAGTGAATACGTCCCAGGGAGGTCTAAGATGTGTACGTCGTACATGCCGAATTTAACGAAGCCCTCTACTTTTTCAACGGTTTTACCGGGCCAGTTTCCAACGTGCTGTGAAGCCCCCGTTACCTGGTTGAAGAAGGTCGACTTACCTGTATTAGCGTTTGCTGCTAAGGCTATCCTTATGGTGGTTTTAGGCTTATACACGTTAAGACACCCTTTTAACGAAGACCCTCCTAGCCACGCCGTAGCCTAAGGCTAGGTTTGTACCTCTAACGGATACTTCAACGGGGCCGTTTAAGAGGGCTTTTCTTAAAACGACTATTTCAACGCCGGGGGTTAAACCCATATCGGCTAGTCGTCTGATAAGCCCCCTACCCCCGTATACGTAAACGATTTTACCGCGTTCACCTTCAGAGAGGGTGATTAATGGCATTGTCTCCTCTATTCTAGCTGGAATCGCTTTAAGGTCTCCTCTGAGGGCGTTTAAGTCTTCCAAGTTGAAGCCGTGTCTGGGGCTCCAGTGGCGGTTCCAATCTTGAACCTTGTCTACGGTTGTCTCCTCCACGTAGTTGTGCACCATTCTGTGGAGGTATTCCTCCCTATGAGATTCTAGGAGGCTTTCACCTTGAGCTGTGAGTTTAAACCGTTCATCGAACTTATGGATGAGCCCTCTATTCAGGGCCTCGTTTAAAGCTTTAGCCAGCTCTTCCTTCGAAGTGTTGAGTTTTTTAGAAGCTTCATCTAGGTTCAGTTTACCTTCATTCGCCGTTATGAATTCTAGAAGCTCGACGATCGTTTTCTCGAATTCCATAGCGCTCGCCACCCTACGTGTTTGTTTTTCTGAAAATTTTAGGCTAGCCTAATATTTAAATGTAGTCTTTCAAAGCTTTTATGCCGAAAATCAGGTATAGTCATGTGGGTCGACTGTGGTTTTCCTAGCGGGTTTTTCTAAGGAGGATATTACGCCGGGTTTAGATAGAAAGGTCTACCTAGCCGGGTTTGGTAGGAATAGGACGGCTGAGGGTGTTCACGATAAGCTTTGGGCTAGATGTCTTTCTCTAAGCGACGGTAAAACTACCGTTGTTATGGTTTCTCTAGACCTCATAGGGCTATTCTACGAGCCTTACGTTTTAGAGCTTAGGAGAGATTTTGAAAACGTAGCGCTTATAGTGGCTTCAACGCATAACCATAATGGGCCGGATACCCTTGGATTATGGGGTCCCGACGTATTTACAAGCGGGGTTGATTTAGACTATGTGAGCCTGCTAACCGGTAAAATCCGCTCATGTATACGTGCGGCTTTAAGAGATATGAAGCCTGTACGTTTATTCGCGGCTGCGGATGAGCGGGGGGAGCTTATGGATATGCAGGGTGATGGGAGGCCGCCTATAGTTAAAGACCCGACGTTGAACGTCTTGCAGGCCGTCGATTCAACCGGTGAGGGGGTTTTCACGCTCGTACAGTGGAGCAATCACCCTGAAACCTTGGGAGAGGCTAATAGGCTGATAACGGCTGACTTCCCAGGCGTCTTATGCGGTAGAATTGAAGAGGCGGCTGGTGGGGGAGCTTTATACGTTAACGGAGCCATAGGCGGTCTGCTATCTCCATTGAATATTGAGAAGCCTCTGATAGACCCGGAGACGCGTGAGGCTGTGGAGCATATGAGTTTTAAAGAGATGGAGGTTTTAGGTTTAAGGGTGGCTGATATAGCATTGGAGGCCCTTGAGAGGGGTGAGGAGGTTGAAGACGCCAGGATACTTGTGAAGTTTAAGAGAGTGTTCATACCTCTTAGAAACAGGTTTTTCAGGGTATTGGCTGGGCTTGGCGTTTTAAAGAGGCCCCTATACACCAGGGGTGTAATTGATGGTAGATTTGAATACTTGGAGACTTCTGAATTTGGACGTGTAAAGATCGCTCTAGGTGAAGATGTTTTAAGTGAGGTTGGGGTTTTAAACGTAGGACCTGTTCAAGCGGTTTTAATCCCCGGTGAGATATATCCTGAGCTTGTGAATGGCGGTTTAGCTAGACTCCCGGGTGCAGATTTTCCAGAAGCACCCTTTGAACCCGTGATACGCCACCGTATGAGTGGAAGGTATAAGTTTATCGTGGGTTTAGCGGACGATGAGATAGGCTATATAATACCGATGTGTGAGTGGGATGAGAATCCGCCTTGGTTGAACTATTCTCCGAATCCACCCTATGGTGAGGTAAATTCCCTAGGCTACGATGCCGCCAGGATAATATGTGAAGCTGTTTACGATATAGTTTAATCTACGTCAAACCGCGGCTTTCTGTTTCCATATAGGTTTAAGCCTATACGATCTTGATGAATCTTCCAACGCCTTTCTCTAAAGCCTTATCGTATGCTATTTTTGCTGCTACGGCGTCTTGAACGGCTAAACCTGTTGAGGAGAATATTGTAATTTCATCTGGTTTTTCACGCCCCTTCTTCAAACCGGCGATTATTTCACCTATTTCAGCCCATATATCCTCTATTTTTATTATCCCGCGGCTTAGTGGGACGTTTATCTCCCCACCGTGGGCGGCTTGCGTTAAATCGTCTACGACTATTTTAGCCTTCTTGAGGATTGTTGGGTCAAGCTCCTCTTTACCCGGAGCGTCTGCTCCTATACAGTTTAAGTGCATACCTGGGGAGACCATATCTTCCATTACCAGAGGCTTTCTTGAAGGTGTTGCCGTTATAACTATATCGGCTCCTTCAACAGCCTCTCTTACGGTTTTAACCGGGATTATTCTACACTTATCCCCGTACTTGGGCTGCATTTCAACCGCGAACTCTTCAGCTGTTCCATGAAGACCCCAAACCCTAACCTCGTCGAATCCCCCGTAGACTTCTAGGAGGGCTGCGAGTTGAGTTCTAGCTTGAGCTCCAGCTCCAACGAGTCCTAGGATTTTCGAATCCCTCCTCGCGAGGTATTTAGCGGCAACGCCTCCAGCTGCGCCGGTTCTAATATCTGTTAGCGTTTTACCCCCCATTATGGCTAGGGGGAAGCCGTTTCTAGGGTCTATGAGGACTACGACCGCCATTACCGTTGGCAGGTTGTATTTTACCCTATTCTCCGGGTGTGAATTGACGATTTTAACGGATGAGATGTCGTAGCTTTCAAGGTATGATGGCATAACTCTCAAATCGCCGTTGTATTTATGGTAGAATAGGTAGAGTTTGGAGGGGTTTTGCGCTCTTCCAAGGCTTTTCTCAGCAAACGCCTTCTCAACCGCTCTCATGACCTCTCCCATTGAGAGGAGCTTCCCAACTTCTTCATCCGTTAAGAGTAGGGTTTCCGTTTCCAATTCCCCCTCATGAGCATACTAGGCCGTTTGGTTTAAAAGTTTAGCCTTCAAACTAAGACTGTCTCCACACGTATCGCACATGTTTAGGTTTTAAACGTTCTTAAGCCTAGTTTAATGAGCCTTATCGGAGCGGTTGGATGTTGGGCGATTTTAAAACTTCTCTGAATTTCTCCAAGGTTTTCCCTATGCTTCCCAGGTATGCTTTAACCGTGTATGAGGCTGTTGAAAATTGAAGACCGTTTGTTAAGGTTGAAGCTGGAAATTGAAGCTCTATTTCGCCGAATTTAAGCCATTCAGCGTTTGGGCCTGAGTTGTAGGATTGAACGGCGGCTTTAGCTCCTTTAGGGTCTGCTTTAGCCACGTCTAGGCATTCGGTTTGAGACCTGGGTGCGCAGCAAGTCTCCATTGTTAAGGTTAGGGCTTCCCCATCGCTCCAAGGCGTTTCGGTGAAGTAGCCTATGGAAGCCCATCCTCTCATCCTAAGGTCTTCTGGTTTAATTCCGAGTTTACATATGTATGCTCCATCTATTAGAAAGGCTACGTATCCCTCCGCGATTTTAAGCCTATCGTTCGGTATTGGGCCGAAGTAGTGTATGGGTTCGGCTTTCCGCTTAACAGGCACTGCGACTGTTCCAACGTTTCCACAGCCAGGGTAGACTTGAGCTAAAGCCCATAAACTCAACCTACTCTTATTGAAGCCTGAAGCCGTTAGAGATTCCCTGACGTGTACGGCTAAACCGCCGTCATCCAGGTCTTCGAGGAGAACGTCTCTAACAATCGATACTTTAAGCGTTTCATTGTTCAATAGGTCTTTAAGCTTAAACTTAGATTCCAAGGTTGCGGAAGACTCCGTAGCATTCAATATTTTAAAGTATCCGGGATCCAGCTCGCTTGGACAAAACCACTCCCCAAAGGCTTCAGGATCCTTATAGAAGAAGTTTCTCTCAGGCGATACCCAAACTCTAAGACCTCCAACGTTAAAGCCTCTACTCTCTAAAACCGTTTCAAGGTTTGGGTTAATCCATAGGAGGTTTGGAGAACCCTTTACAGAAATCCCTAAGATTCTACCACCGTATTCTGAAACCAGTATGGAGCCGTTAACCGAGCGGAGCTCAACGGTAGCAGTATACCGCTTAAACTTAAACGCTAAATCTTCAAGACTCATACAGTAGAAATGGCGCATAAAACCTTGTTAAATTTAACCCTCCACATCATCCAGCTTAAAAGAGGAAAATTTAAGAACCAGAATGAACCTCTTTAAAATGACAGGTAAGCCCTGGTGGTGTAGTCCGGCCTAGCATCAGCGGCTGTCGCCCGCTGGACGCGGGTTCAAATCCCGCCCAGGGCGTTTTCTCCCTTAATATTTTTGAATTCACCCCCTACCCCGTCGCAGTAATTGCATATTTTGAATTCTTTAAGCACTCTTTCACAAAAGCTTCCTCAATTTCTCTATAAAGCTTTTAACGTTTTCCACACCACTTCTCACAGCTTCCTCAGGAAGCCAATTCTCATAGAAGTTTTGATGGAGAGAGGATGCTGAGAACCAAAGTGTCATTATTTCCCTATCCCCTCTCTCCTTACTCAATTTTACAACATATTCATGCAGATCTCCACGACTCCTTAATTCCACTCCTTCTCTTGCTGCCAAAGCCTTAACTATCTGAGCTGCGGCACCGTTCTGGTCTAGCGTTAACTTTCATCCCTTCCCCCCTCCTTTCATGGGAGGGCTTTCGGGGCGAACGGGCGAAGCCCCCACATCCATCTGGTATCTGCGGAGCAGGTTCTTCACAGCTATTATGTCCCTATCCTCCTCTAACCCGCATCTAGAACATCTCAATCGCCTGTACCCATTCGGGCTTAGCTTTTCCCCACATATCGGGCACAGGCTTGAGGTTCCCTTTGGCGTTAACATAATTCACGTTTAAACCTACAAGTTTAGCCTTATATTCTATAATGTTCTGAAGCTTCCTGAAGCTCCACCTGTTCAGCCTACCGTTGAGTTCTTTTGAACGTCTAGTTCTCTTCCTTATGTTCGTGAGCTCCTCTAGTACAATGGTTGAAGCTTTCAACTCCTTTGCTTCATCGATTATCTGGTTAGCGAGCTTGTGGTAGATGTCTTCAACCCTCCTGCGCTCCCTACCTCTGTACTTCGCCATCAACGGTTTCTCGTTCAGTCTAGGCTTGGACTGTAACCTCCTACGCTTGAGGAAGTAGGCTGTCCTTATGACTCTTTCCCCAGTCTCAATGTTTCTAATATGTTCCTTAGAGCCGAAGGCGACGTTGCCCTCGTTTACATCCACGGCAATTGCCCTCCCGTTCGGTTCCACAAGCTCAACTGTTTTGGAGAATACAACCTTCAGGTAGAATCCATCTTCACTCTTTACGAGCCAGGCTTGGCCGATCTTCATTTCTTTGAATTTCTCGTGGTAAGTCCCGTGGAGTAGCTTTAGCTTAACCCTGCCACCTTGGACAGCTACCGAGGCTTCCCAGCCTTCAAGGTCGAGGCTGAATAAGTGATCATCCAGCATTATAACTTGCTTTTTAAAGAATGGCTTCTCCACTTTTGCTAAGCCTCTCTTCTTAAGCTTTCTGAAGCTCTTGTAGATTGAGCAAGCCATCTGGCAGGCCGTATATATGTAGTGTGATGGGAGGCTTGGATACCTCGCTCTCAACTCGTGGTACTTTTCCGCTTTAAGCCTCTTGAAGCTCGTAATCCCCTCTACCCAAGCATAGTCAAGCAGCTGACCTAAGACTTCTCTATATGTCGAGAAAAGGCTCTCTGGAATCAATCCATTCAGCTTAAAGGATGCCGTGAGCTTAACAGTCTCTAATGGCGCTTTCAACAGCCTCCACGACTTTTCTCTTTTTATGGCTTCTCGCTCCGTAGATCTTTCCAGCAAAGCTCGTAACTATGGCTACTAAGTCTTCAACGAGCTCCTGTTGAGGCTCCTTAACTTCTTCAGAATCTATGGCTTCTATCCTACAGCCGTAAGAGCTGAAGAAAGCTTCCAAATATTTAAAGCCGAAGCGCGTTAGCCTATCCTTGTACGTGATGAATACGGCTTCGATTTGCCTTTCGGTTAACAGCTTGAAGAGTTTATTTAGACCTTTTCTGTCCTCGTTTAATCCCGAAGCTATATCCTCGACCACCTCTATGTCCTGATAACCCTTGCTTTTTGCGTATTCGACCAGTTTCTGCTTCTGCCTCTCGAGATCCTCTTTTTGGTCAGCCGAGCTGACCCTTGCGTAGATGGCAACTTTCCCTTTCGGCATCTGTTCGCCAAGAAGTCTTCTGACCTCGCTCTCGGGATATCTGTACTTCCCGCCAGGAGTTTTAATGTACTTTATCTTCCCCGCGTAAGCCCACTTCTTCACAGCAACGTAAGAAACACCGAAGATCTTCGCAACTTCACCAGTCGTGTAAAGCTTCTCAGGCATCTGGGTTATTTAAGTAATTAAAGTTTATAAACTTTACGCTAGAAAGAAGCAGTTTCTAACCCCAAGCTTTTTTAGATGCTTGGACATAATCCTTTCTGGATAGAAAATATTCCGCATCCTTCGTGTACTTCTCCGATAGCTTTAAATGCATTTCAACTCTTGTCTCAGGGTCGAGGGGTTCGTTGAGGATTTTCGATAAGGCCTCCAATATTAATTCCTCCTCTGAAACCCCAATTCTCTCGGCCTCCTTCCTCAACCTCTCCTCGATCCTCTTAGGCAATACGATCAAGAATAATCCCTTCATTTCTTTCATTAGAGCACCGTATAAACTTTCACATTCTTTTAGCAGATTCAATTTCTCCAGACATTTTGAGGGCTTGACTTATCGCTTCCAAGCACTTCACGCTTTGATTCCAGTAGGATGGACGCGGCTTGGAAGTCGTCTATGACTAATACTACTCCCATAAGTATCTTCTACTTATTTTAAGTTTAATCTATGGCTTTAGAGAAGTAGTGACGCCCCCGTTAGCTTGACGCCTTCCTTCGGGTCTAGCATTATCCCATATTTATCCATAGTGCCTGAGCCTACTATTAATTCGGGTAGGCGTATCTTCTTACCCTCCACTTCGACCTCCTTGACGAAATCTTCTATAACTAGTACTGTCTCGGGGAGATTGAAGCCGTCTATGATTATGGTTATTTGCGCGTATTTGTCAGCTTGAATAGATTCACCGTTGATCCAGTAGAGTTTCAGAGGCTTATCAAGCGTAGACCATTTAGCGTCAAAGCTTTCCTCGAAAAAGCTCCGCTGAACAGCTGTTACCCCCGAGCCTGTGTCGAATAGGGCTGTACAGCTAACCTCCCTATCAAGAAGTCTGATCTTCACGTTCTTCAAGGCGCGCATCAGCATCACAAAAAGAGTAAATTTACTATATCATCAGCAATTCTATTGGCTTCAATTTCCTCGACACTGGGTCTATTTGATAGCCTAGAGATTCTAAGGCCGTGGCTCCGAGAACGGGTATGTCTTCAGGCTCGCCGAACACTATTGGAACGACGGCGCGCCGCTCCTCGTATTCTACAACTGTTCCTCCAACGTCGCGTTCAACTATTCCCCCGCCGTAAACTCTAAGCTTCTGCCTGGTAACGGGCTTAAGACCCAGCCTCTCAAGAGTGGAACGCGGTATTGAAGTAAACAACGCTCTACTATCCACTAAAACCTCAACCTCCTCTTGCCTAGCTAGATCGACACTGTAAACTCGAACCTTTATATAGGTAAATCCCATGCTACATCCTCACTTTGATTAAATCCTTCGAGGTTAATTAACTTCTTGCCTATTCCAAGCATAGCATATATTAGCGACGCTACCTCACGAGAGCTAAGACCGCCATAGTTTCTGTAAATGTTGCTAGAGATATTACTATTGGCGTAAACCTTATCCCTCATAGAGTATAGTTTAGGATTAAGCCTATCAGCAGGACTACGGCTAATCCTATTGAAAGGGCAAGCCTTTCTAGGCTTTTAAGGTCTTCACAAGGGCGGCTAGTGGGGAGGGGGCTGGATACCTAATCGTCGACATAGCCTTCTACGACAAGCCTTGGGAGATTCCAGCTGGCTCCGTGACCGTCTGAGAGCTGGGAGCCGCGCAACCCCTTACAGCCGTCCAAGTGTCTGCAGGCCAGTGGCATGGTCAAGCGGTTTTCAGAAGGGTGAGGGTTGGGAAGACTTACACAGTCGCCGCAAGCTTGGAGAATGGGGTTAAAGGAACATACTCAAAATTCTAGAGAGGACGAGTTACATGCACTGAGGCTTCCTATACTCGCAGAAGAAGATGTAAATCTTGAAAGCCCAACTAATATGGCGGGTTAAATATATCTCCCCAGAATGGTGAGTTCCCTAGCCTTCTTAAAGAGTTTTACAGCTTCTTCCCATCTTTTTTCAAACGTCTTATCGTCGAGGTGTGCTTCATAGAAGTGGTCGTGAAAGACCTGTGTCTTATCGAGTAAGTCTCTAAATAACGCTTGATGTTTCTCCTCAACATTATTCGTTATGAATCTTTCCAATCTCCCTCTGCTCCAATGCAGTATGGGAACACCTTTAATCGCCGCATAGAGCTTTATCAACGCTGTTGCAGCTCCCCATAGTTTTTCACCCGCTTGTCTAGTGTCGCCTTTTTCCTTAAGCTTTTCAGCATCCCTGAAATACTCTTCATAAAGTTGCTTATACTTTTCAACTCTTTTAGAAGGATCTATGCTTATATTCATTAACTCGTCAATAATGGTACTTCTATCCCATCCAGTCGCCTCTGCCAATTCACTTATCCACAACTCATCTTTTTCACTAAGCTTCTCACCTAGACTTAGCTTTTCTGCAATATCTATGACCTCCGGCCATTCATCTAACTCGCTTAAAATACTTAAAATATACGTGTTAGATTCACCTTTCTCAGTCCTCGCTACACCATTTTTAGCTTTAAACCTTTCTGTTAGATCGTCAACCTCAAAATATCTGGAAGCAACTGTTGAGGCTAATCCTTTAGGAGCTGATGCCGATCCATCTGCTGAGGCTTGCATATAAACCATGTTCATGCAATATCCCCTATTTATTTCTCACTTTTAATAGGTTTCCATGAAATTTTATAAACCCAAGAGACCCAGTATATGGGTTCGTTAAGAGGGGTTCTATACTTCATGTTGCGTGCTACCATCACCGCGTCGCCAATTACACGTACCACATATTTACCTTTAGATGTATCTACGACCTCCTCTATCATTGCAGGTTTCTGCTCTTTTATTTCAAGAATCTCCCAACCATCAAGAGGTGGTTCCGGAGGTGCAATAGGCTTATCGGCTACGGCTTTCTTAAGCTCTTCGGGTACCGTATAAGTTGCAACACCGCCTATGGCTTTTACATCGAAATTAATACCGCCAAACGGAGAAAAACCAATTTCCTTAATATCGACAATAGATATTTTGAGCTTGAGGACAGTACCATCGGATACTGTAATAAAACCTAATCCAAGGCTAGGGACTTCAGACAACTTCAGTATCCCTCTACACCATATTTCTTATTCCCCTAAATATAAGCATTAACAGATTTACTCCAGTGAGCTACTCCACGACTGAAGTCGGGGGCTTCCAGCGTTTAGAGTAGGCTTTACGCCTATCCCCTCATCTGCTGGTTCGGGGGGCTCACGGCTCCCCCATCCCGCAGATCTCATTAACCTGCGGGCTAAGGCGTCTTGCCAATGCCACCCTTACGGGCTCGGAACAGCCGATTTAAGGCAAAAAATTTTAGGGAGAGCACTATTTAAGTTTTCGCCCATTCATCCCAGAGCTAAAGCTCCAGGTTTTCTGAGCACCCATCTTTATAAGGATGTATGAGAATTGGGGTTTAGGCTTAAAATACATTTATACAAGTGTTTACAATTCCACGGAAACTCAAACGGAACAGCAAACCTCTAAAATACCCTTAAAACACCCCAAAACGACCCTATGCGAATAACCCACACTCTCCAGAACGGAATAACACACCCCCTACTTCTCCCCCAGTAGTAATAGTATGTTTTCATCTGTACGGTTGTCTTTCAAAAAGACCCCCGATTTGACGCTATCTGAATGGTTGATAGGTGGATTAAAACTTATATGGATTTTGTATGGATGTTCAGACCTCCTCTAGGTCTCTCTACGGGATAGCCACTCTTTCAATTCTCTTTATGAGATTCTTGAGCTGCTTGACCTGTTGAGGAGTGAGGAGCCGAGGATTACTTTCAATTCTCTTTATGAGATTCAAGACATGCTTGAACGTTTAGATCAGATAGCTGAAGACATCTTTCAATTCTCTTTATGAGATTCCCATATATATTGTGGATTTAGCGGCGTTGTAAATAATGATACTTTCAATTCTCTTTATGAGATTCCAGTGTTCTCTTGGACGACCTCGTAGTGCCACGGGTCTATGACCTCTTTCAATTCTCTTTATGAGATTCCACCCACGCTAGGTAGCTCCACTCCGAGGTGGTCGCGTATACTTTCAATTCTCTTTATGAGATTCATAGACCCTGGAGTGTCAGCGGTCTTCTGGGCTGGCATGTTCCTTTCAATTCTCTTTATGAGATTCTTGTGTATGGCTCTTACACGTTGGAGACTTGGGATGGTAAATCTTTCAATTCTCTTTATGAGATTCAGACGTAGGAGGGAGGACCCGCATGGCCGGGCGTAGGCGCGTCCTGCTTTCAATTCTCTTTATGAGATTCTAAAGATACACGTAAAGCATCATCGGATTTAAGAAAAGTCTTTCAATTCTCTTTATGAGATTCCAAGAAATTATAAGTTACCTGAAAATTTTAGATTATTCACATAACTTTCAATTCTCTTTATGAGATTCGCCCGAAACCAGCTACAACTCCTAAGACAATGAATAAAACTTTCAATTCTCTTTATGAGATTCCGAAGACGCTTTCACTGGTTTTCCGCCCGGCTTCGAGCACGTCCCTTTCAATTCTCTTTATGAGATTCTGTCGCCCAGTCTTGCTTTGGAGCTTTGACGCCTGCTTCGTAGTCTTTCAATTCTCTTTATGAGATTCTGAAGCCAGCATGGATGAGCGTGGCAGGATGCTTTTGAAGGCTTTCAATTCTCTTTATGAGATTCCCTCATGCTAGCCATGAGGTGATACATATGGCTGAGGAGACTTTCAATTCTCTTTATGAGATTCGGATACTGTTACATATCAGGATATTGAGGAGGCTAAAACAGGCGTCATAGAGGAGCTTAGAAAGCCGATAGAGGGGGCTAGATACGCTAGGGTTAACGTTCACTTTACAGAGAAGAACAGCGACACGCTAGTCTTAAGGTGGAATCCAACCCTGGGCAAGTGGAACAGGCTTTGTCTTCCAGCCGATTATGGAGCGTATTGGTATACTGGAAAACTCCTAAGCTGGCATCAGAAGTTGCCGTCTTCTGGTGGCAAAGTGGTCGGAGCTAATCCATGGTCTTTATCAGGTTTCGCGAACTATGATTTTGTTATTGCGACTTTCATAATCAACAGAGGGGCAGGTATGTATATTCATCCCGGTAACTATCAATACCAAGGCTCTGGGTGTGGCGGATGGGCCATACCGAGCCATTGCAATTGGCAACACGATAAAATCAGTCACAAGTACAGCTATGAGTTCTACATAGACAACGACAATGAAGAGCACAGTCCAAACGTCCTATACGACGACGATGAAACGTTCTGGACAACTGTAAACGCGGGTTCAGGAAGCGTTCAAGCCTCTCTTGCAGAAGAGACTGCAACGGTGAAGAAGGGTACGAGTAGCTTGAAAGTGTCGGCTGTTTCGGGGACATATGCGCATATCGGATGTATGCATGATTTTGGAGCCAACCAAGACTGGAGCGGTTACGACTTCATCTGCCTCTACATTTATGGAAACAACACGGGGATAACCATTCAGGTCGTTTTAACCACACCCGACAATTCTAACTATGCGTATTGGAGTATAACGGATAATTGGACCGGCTGGAAACGTTTAGTTCTACCGCTTAGAAAACCTACAGGGACAGCTGGCACCTACTCGCTGAGCTCTGTAAGAAGCGTCAGAGTGTGGTTTAACAATGCACCGCTAAACACATCATGGTATATCGATAGGATGCTTATAGACGTGGGTAAGTGGGTTCATGTTGAAACGTTTATTCCAGATAACGTTAAAAATGTGAAGGTTTACAGTTGGGACGGTAGTGCGTATCAGCTATGTCTTGACGGCGGTTTACCCTCACCCGATAAGCTGTATCTTCTAAATGGATATAAGCTGAGCGATATTTCAAGAGACGGGCTTGGAATATCACTCACCGGGTTGAAGACGGAGCAGGTGAAATTTGAAAACGCTTTAAGCTTCGACGGAATAGACGATTATCTGAGCGGTGCTTCAGCCATCCCGATAAGCAGTGAGTTTTCAGTCAGCGTTTGGTTTAAGAGAAACGGAAATCCCAAAGGATCGGGAGATAATAATTATCATACAATAATACAGGGAATCACCGGTTATTCGACATATCCGCGATTGTTGGTCTCAGCCGATGGAACAGTTATATTGCTACAGTTGATAAATGCATCGGGAGCTGTAGTTAACATTACCGTTTCCAATAGTCCTTTAAGCGATAATCAATTTCACCACATCGGGGTTTCATTCAATGGAAGCAATGTGATGATTTATGTTGATGGGGTATTGAAGGGATGGGGGGCTTGTGCGGGAGTAAAGACGGGTACAACTCCATATGTGATCGGACAATGTTCTTCGGGGGTTTTTCAGGCAAACGGAATCATCGACGATGTTCGAGTATACGATAGAGCTTTATCTGAAGCTGAAGTTAAACAGCTTTATCAGAGGAGATTCGACCCGTCTATTCCGGATATCCGTTATGGACTTGTCTTAGACCTACCTTTAAACGGTGATACTTTAGACTACAGCGGTTACAACAATAATGGGACTAATTACGGGGCTGTATTCGTAGCTCCAACGAGCGGGCAAATGTCATCCTACTGCGGTGTTAAGAAGAGAAAGCTTCTAGCTGTGAAAATGCCTCCAGACGACGGTCAAGACAGCTCAACTTACGGCATATCTCAGTGTAAGCTTAAGATTGAAGTCTACTATGGCAAGGGCGATTCTGGATTCTGGGGTGAGGCTACGTATGAGTTTGAAAACTCAACAAATTTATATTATGGGCTTCGAAACATTAACAAACCCTACATCGCACTATGGCACAATACCGAGAAGAGGGCTAACTTCATAATTCTTCCAAACACAACCGTAGGAGACGGACTACCCAATAGGCTTGAAGTCACAGCCGATGAAAATCAAGATATCGTTAAGGTTGTGATAGGCTGGGCTTCCCAGAAGACAGCTGATTTGAAGTATGGTCTTGACTTAACAGACCCAACTCTTGACTCGGATGGAGATGGTATTCCAGACGTTATTGAGAATATTGAAAGCTATGTTGGAGGGTTGAGCTGAAATGCATGAAATAAAGATTCCGAATCCGGCAGAGCAGTATGGAAAAGTACCGGCTTACGAGCTTGTAAGAGTGAAGTATGAGACGAGATATACGATGTATGATGAAGCGGGCAATCCGATAGGAGAAAGAGTGGAAGTAACATATGCAACTGAGAAGCGTTTAGCCGTCAGAGGCTCTGATTTAAATGCAAAAGTTTTATCATTAAAAGAATGGCTTGAGCAACAGTTAACAAATGATGCTGAAGCATTATTTACAATCGCTAAAGCAGTAAACGTAGACGCTAAGAAGTCTAAGAAAGTTACAGTTCCAAGGAAAATTATTCTTAAAACTTTGATCGGAATGTATAAAGGCAAGGTCAAATCAAACCCTGAAGATGAACAAGCTCTTGAAGAAGAGTTTAGAAGCTGGGCTGTTAGAGAAGGCAGGTGGGGCTTAGGATGCCCAAACAACTGCGGAAGATTCTGGACCTTCAAGCCTACCGAGGATTTGAAAGGCTTTGAACCTGAAGACCCAGTCGCTAAGAATCCTTACACCGATAGGGATGGAAATACGCATAACGGCTATTTAGAGTGGACTCCTCAACCAGACGGATCCGTAATATTTAAATGCGACAACTGCGGAGCAGAAATAAAGCTTACCGTTTAAACTCCATTCTTGGGTGGGCTAGAGTCCTACTCCTCTATCTATTATAATATAGATGCTAGAGGGAAATTTTTCCATAGTTTTTGCACTTTCTATAAAACTATTCAAGTGTTAGGAGGTTCTAAATGTTGGGGTTGAAAAATCTTGTTTTCGACGACCCTGTTATCCTTGAAGAGCCTATCCCCGTTCTAGTTCCAACGCTTAAGCTTTCAGCCATCTATAAGCCTACGCCTGCTTTTTCTCCTAGGATTCTGGAGGTTGAGCGTCAGTTTTCGCTTGGCGAGGTGGCTGAAGAGTTTACGGTTTTCAAAGACTTCAAGCTTGAATTCAACGACGGAGACGTAATATATATCACGGGCGAGTCTGGAGGGGGAAAATCGACGCTTCTAAAAGCCTTCAAAAGGCTCTACGAGCCACAGTGTATAGACTTGAACGAGGTGAAGCCTTCAGACGAAGAGGTTTTGGCGGATTCCATAGGAGACGATTTGAATGAGGCATTATATCTTCTGAACAATGTAGGCTTAGGAGAGGCTTGGCTGTTTATAAGACGCTACGGTGAACTGTCGGATGGTCAGAAGCACCGCTATAGACTGGCGAAAGCAATATACTTGGCTAAGAAGCACAGAGTTAAGGCTCTAATATGTGACGAATTCTGCTCAACGCTTGACAGGATAACCGCTAAAATAGTCGCCTATCTAACTCAGAAGGTCTGTAGGAGATTCGGGCTTACGCTTATCGTGGCTACGGCCCATGAAGACTTGCTTGAAGACTTGAATCCGAACATATTGATAGTTAAGCCGTTTCAGAAGCCTCCTGAGGTTAAGCGTTTCCAGCCAAAGCCCAAACAATGCAGCATAATGGAGAAAATCAGGATAGAGGAGGGCACATTTAGAGACTTTTTGCAGCTTGAAGTCTACCATTACAAGGGCTTTAGACCCGCTTTTCCAAAGAAGATATTTAGAGCCATCTACGAGGGTGAAGTCGTCGGAGTAATAGTGTATACTATGAGCTTTCTGAATAATCGTGGGCGTGTAGCGGTTTTCGGAAGCGATTTAATGGAGAAGGCTAAGCGTGGGGAAATCCTGCGGATCGCCAGGGTTGTGGTTGCTCCAAGGTTTAGGGGTATAGGTTTGGGGAGTAGGCTTGTAAGCGAAACATTGGAGAAGACGGGCGCCGAAATAATTGAAGCCTTGGCGGCTATGGCTGTTTACAATCCTTTCTTTGAAAAAGCGGGTATGAAGCTTGGATACGTGTACACTGGGGATGAGAAGCTGCTCAGAAAATATGTCAATCTTCTTGAGAGATACGGCTTCGACCCTAACAGGATGCACAGCTACAGCCACCTCAAAACAGTTATCATGAATATGCCCGATGATGAGCTTAAAAGCTTCCAGATGGAGCTTTCAAAAATGAGTTTAAAGCGTACGGTTGGGGGATGGCTTAAACTGAAAAACAGGCTTAAAACGGGAGAAGCATCAAGAGAAAAGCTTCCAACATACCTAATGCAGTATGCGACGCTACAGACGAAAACATATTATTACTACTGGATTAGGGATAGTGGGTGGAGAAGATAGGGTGATGACTATATTTTAAGGGAGAAGACGCCATTCGTCATGTGAGGTTACATAGGGTTTTCACCCGTGTGCTTGGCTTGGGTTTTAGCGGTGTTTTCAAGCATGTATTTTTCTGCTTCTATTCTCGCTTCGGGTCTTCCTATGTCTCTCCAGAATACGGTTTTAGGTATTATGTATGCTTTGATTTTAAGCCCGTCCTTTATCATGAGTTTTACCGTGTCTGTTATCCAGTATTCGCCTGATGGAGACCTACCGGTCTTCTTCACGTATTTGAAGACTGTTGGGTTGAATATCATAGGTCCTGAGTTCACCGGGTATAGGCCGTTTATCTTGGCTTCTTCAGCTTCGGCTTCTGATGGGCGTTCTATGCTGTCTTTTATAAGACCATCCCCTACTTTCAGTAGTCCGAACTCCCTGTAACGGTTCATCAGGTAGACGCCCATCGTTGCGTGAGGCTTTTCAGTTTCATGCAACTGAACCATTTCTCTGAAGAAGTTTGCCGGGTGGAAGAAGCTGTCGCCATATATTACCATGAAGTCTCCGGTCACCCAGTCCTCTGCCGCTTCGACTGCTTTAGCCGTCCCCTCTCCATGCTCCATGTCCTGGTATAGGTAGGCTATACGTATGCCGAAGTTTGACCCGTCTCTAAAGTACTCCATTATCTGACCCTTATGCCTACCGAGCACTATGAATACCTTTTCAAACCCCGCTGAAGCCAAGCCAATGCCCAACGTTCTCCAAGGAGCCTGTTGAAAGGTTGTCGAAGACGCAGACATAGTCTCCTCGAGCCATGAGCGCGTCAACTAGGTGGCTTCCGATGAAGCCCGCACCACCCGTAACCAGAACGCTTCTCATGTCGGATTCGTAGCCTCCTATATAAGGTTGCATAGTGCTCTAACCGTGTATGTTAGGCTTGAAGTTATGAAGAAGGTGTAGAGGAGCTTTGGAAGCTTACTGTCGAAGCGGGCTAGAAGCCTAGACAACGCCCATAGACCTTCTGCTATGAGTATTGGAAATGGTGTTGCAAACAGTAGGTGAGATTGTAGACCTATGCTACTGAATGGAAATATCAGCGATACCACGGCTAGCCATATGACGAACAGCCTTGAGAGCCCTTCACTCTTCTTCGATAGGCTTAATATGCCTATGAGCGCTAAAGCCATATGTAATGGGTTGAAGAAAAGCCCATCCACGTAGCTCACCGTAAGCCTATGCAGATTCCTAGGCAAGTCTAATAGGGGTTCAAGACCGAAGGCTCTACTATTGCCCAGTACGGCCGTTGAACTTGCCAATCCACCATAGCTTGGACATGTGAGGATTTTGACCACGTCTGCGAGAGCGTTTCCAGCTAGGACTGTTAGCAGGTGTCTGTTCAGTTTAAAATTCCCCTTTCTAAAAGACTGTAAGGTTGAGGAAGCTAACTGTAGCGTTAGAATGGCCATTAGTAGGCTCCAGGTCCAAGGATGTATATAAAGCATTGCGATAGACGACGCTAGGACTATTGCTAAGCTTTTCAGGCTTCCACCCGTTAAGCTTGGCGTTAAGGCTATACATATGTAGAACGGTATCAATGCGAACCAGGCCGCGAAAAAACCAGCCATCATGCCGACCGCCATGTTGAAGCCCAACACAGCGGCTAGGGAGGCGAGCAAAGCGTAAAGACGGCTCCCGGATAAGCGCTTAGCCGTAAAGTAGACCGCTAGAGTGAAAAAGGGAGATATGAAAACAGCCTCGAAGTTTAAGACGATCTCCCTAGGTATCCCAAGGCTTACCAGACCGTAGAGCAATAACAGGTAGAGCGGCCTATTGCCATTCCACACTCCATTCTCCATACCGTAAAATGCGTATTCAACAGCACCCCAGCAGTCTGATGTAAGCATGTTGTCTAACCATTCAGAGTAAAACCTTATGTCTACGGAAACAGGTTTAAAATCTGGGTTTATGAATGGGAGGTATGGTATTAAGGGTAGGGCTATGCTTATCAGTAAGATAAATACAAGACCAAACCTCTCTATGAACGTATTATCTGAAGGCTTATAATTGCCAGCTTTACCTAGAGCCCTGTTGCATCTAATACTCAGTCTGACACGATTTTTAAGGGCTCTGCCGATGACTGGGGGTAGCCAGGCGTATAGTGTAGCCAGTATGAGTATTGGGTATGCTGGGGCGTATATGTGGAATATGGATGCATCGAGCTCTGAAGCCCATACATACTGTCTGAGAAAGTGCTCTAGGGGATTCGGATCTAATGCGTAGAGGATCCAGTATATTAGGGGTGGGATGTTCATAAGTGTTAGAGCGGTTAAGACATATAAGGCTAGCTTAGACGGTTTAACTGCTTTAAAGCCTCCAACCTTATAGAGGCATACGTCTAAAGTCAGAGCAATGACTATAAATACTGTAAGTCCGTAGAAGCCTCGACCTAACGGTTCAAACTCATAATCGTGAGCCCAGACGACTCCCTGGATAAGGATGAAGTAGCTTGAATTGAACAGGTTAAGCATGTATAAGTAGGCTAGGATAAGCTCTAAAGCAACTAGTAGATGCGCAGCTTCCATAAGGAGCTTTTTCATACTAGATCTATCTTTGTTGAGCGAATAGAATGGCTAAATCCTCATCCTTGCATCTGGCGACGTCTGATAGCGTGTATAGAATGTTTCGCAAAATCTTCAGCTTCACCATATCGTAAAGCTTTATCCTATAGCTGAAGCCTCTTCTCCAGAGAGGAGGATGAACATATTTAACCCTAAACCTTGCGGATCTAAGCTTGTCAACTATAAAATTGATGGCGCCGTGCTGAAGATGTATTTCGCCAACCACCATCTTAACACGATTGAGTGTCTTTAAATCGATATGGTTGAAGACCTCGAATTCCGCCCCTTCAATATCGATCTTAAGCAGGTCGATAAAGCCGTAGGAATTCGCCACTTCCTCAAGCGTAATGGTTTCAACCTCTTCAAATCTACTAGAGCCACCGATGAGGGAATGGGCACCAGTATGACCGCCCTCAAAAAGCTTTAATTTCCCCTTCTGGTGATAAAGAGCCTTGTTTACGGGAACAACGTTACCGATGTTGTTAGCCGAAAGATTCAGCATGAGCAAATGGTAATTTATTCGTGAAGGTTCGATGGCGATAACTTTCCCTGCAAATGCTGAGGCAACTGAAGAGAATAGACCTACATGAGCACCAGCATCAACGATAACACCACCAGTAAAGTTGCATAGTTCAAATTCTGGAAGAAACTCATACTCCCTATTCAGCAGAACGTCCTTAACAGCAACCCAAATGTTATCGTCAGGAACATAAGCGGTAAACTTCTTACCATCAACACTGAATTTCACCCTTACAAGCTTACCTCTCGGTTTAAAAGTTAATCGAACAACACTACTAGCTAAACCCATCATTTCATATACAACTCCTCTTCCTACTGAACCTTGCAAACAAACCTTCTAGCTTAATCGCCCATAAATCTCCTCTACTCCTTCTCCACTCATATATCAAGTAGACTACACATCCGGCGAAAGTCGTAGTAGACAAGGCTAAACCAAGCTCAAACCAGTCCTGAGGCTTGTATCTAATTACTATTTCAAGATAACCATTCTCATCGATCCAGAAACCATTTATCACACTGTATAAAGGAATGGGGCTAACTTTTTCAACTAGTCTACCATACTTATAAACCCTTACTTCCCATAGAGGGTCATAAGCTTCGGCAAAGCTAAGCATAAATGGTTTTGTAGCATTCACTTTAACCTTCCAGAGAGTCGAGTCGGCCATCTCGTATGATATTATATCCGCTTTTTCTCCAACTTCAAATAGATTCTCGACTGTCTGGTTTGTTTCCGTACTGTAAAGCCATATGACATCGAGCATCGCGTTATCAAGTGGCTTTATCTCCATTCTGTATCTTCCCTTTTCAAGGCTGAATAGCGGAGAGTAGGAGAAGTTTTGAAGATCCAGCGATTCAACTATAAACTTTTCATCTCCTATTGAAACTTCAAAAGCCCCTACACCCTTTAAGGCAAGTCTGTACGTCCCGTCTTTAACGATTTCTACATTCAGCCAAGCTCTACCATTTTTTTCAAATGCTAGGATTTCTCCATTGCTGGCATCGGCGTTTTCAGCTATTCTACAGTTGGATCTGTAGATATCGGATTCAGCCTCGTAAAGGTAAATTAATGTTTTGTTCTGCAGTAGCTCTTCAAGCATCTCTTTCGTCTTGTAATAATCTTCTTCTGGAATCAAGGAAAATAAATTAACGGCATTAAATCCTTTAGCATTTTCAAGAACTATTTCATGCTTACCCTTATTAATATGAAAACTTCCAAGCTTCTTCCACGAAAATTTATTAAGTTGATCTTTTGTTACAACCCCAATAGGCTCCTCGTCAAGATAAACCATAATAGTTCCGCCTTTAATGTTTTGAAGGGAGCGTATGAATAACACATAGTCATCATCCTTTTCAACGTTAAAGGATATTCTAAGAGTTGCATTTAAAGCCCATGTATAGACCAAACCCTGACCATAGTCAAAGTCCCACTCCCATTTTTCAATATCCATCCTTTTCAGATAATATTGGAAGGTCCAATCAGAAACCGATGGAGAATAACTCCATATCTTAGAGGGATCAACTAAACGCTCAGCATATGAAGCTGGACTTAATATAAGCTTACTCAACGTGAATATTGGAAGGAAATGCTCAAGAATATTTTCAGTATTTTCAAAAACTATATATTTTGTACAATTTATAACTTTAGCAGGGTTTATGGTGCTGTCATAATATATCATTAAAGGAGCGCTTCTAGATGCACTCATCAAAGTTGCGTATAATCGCAACCCACCTTCCATTAAAACCACGGGAGCTATCCTTATATGGGGAACTACATTTTTAACCTCAAAAGCTGTAAGATATTTCCCTTGATAAATAGTATTTAAAGTTCTATCACCTTTAAGTTGTTCCACAACCGCTTTTATATACTCATTTGTTTGTCCCATTCTTTTCTCACTTGAAGTCCAAGCTACATCGTAATGAATTAGTAAGTATTTAACGTTTAGAGGACTGAGTATTTCCCCCCAATTAAGCCCTTTATAACGACTAAGCGGCCCATATCTCCGATCGTAAACTGGAGAATAATAGTCGAAAAAATAAAAATTAGAATAGTAATATGTCGTGAGTGCTGAGGAAAACCAATTAAAAGCTCCTGTTGGAGCACCTACTTCATAAGGGGTTTGGGCATTACTCCATATAGCTTTATTATCGGCATAAGTAGGCATCCATAAAGCGTGTACAGAGTATCGTTCAGAAGCTAGATTGTTGTTCAAGTTTATATAGTCTTCTGGAATTTCAGTTGGATGCCAGTATCCATTCATATCACCCGTAAAGATGGGCCAAGCTGAGACAGAGGATAGTAGGAGCACAATTAAAAATGAAGTGTAGAATAGGATGTCCTTAAGCCTAGAATATAATGAGGTTAATGACAAGCCTATACAAATCGATAGAGACATGATTATCGGTATGCAGTTAAAATGAGCCATATGCAATATTCTTCCTATGTAGTCAGAGTATGGCAGGGATAGTATAAATGAATCGGCATTAACTTCCTTTGATACTAGGAGAATATAGAATAGGAAAATAGTAGACGGTAAAAAGTATAGATAAGCATTCAGATTTTTGTTACGCAGACATAGAAGATAAGTGAACGAGAGTATTGTGATAGGTAGGAACAGCTGATAGAAGTTACCGGAATATGTCAATTCAAATTTCTCGGATCCTCCCCAGTCCATAAAATACATCATAAATACCTTTAAAATAGGCTCACGCCGTACCATAGTAACTGTGAAAACTCTGGCAACCCCTAGAGGTGTGTTGAGGGAGTAGAGGAGCGGAGGAAGCAATCTACCTGCTGTTAATAGTATGAATAGAGTAGCTGAAGTGAGAAGTATTTTAAGCGTTTTTCTCAAGGTGATCCGCTTCGAAATTACAGCGAATATAGATGTTATCGCAAATAGAGGAGTAAGAACAACCATATACCTATAATCCAAAATGAAAGATGAAATAAATGAAAAAATTATTATATTTCTCATACTAGGTTTTTCAATCATCTTTATGAAAGATAAATAGATTAGAGGAAGTAGAGAAAACTCAAAACGAAGATAAATGTTTCTCGGCATGTTGGCCATCCAAGGGTTAACTGTATAGATGAAAGCTGAAGCCAGCGAGCTGACGATAGTAGGTATACGGGTTGAGCTGATTTTAACTATAAAATATTTAGCTAAATAGTACATTGAGACAAATCCTATAAAGAAGGGGGAAGCTAACATTATAATTTCCAATTCTCTGAATGATAAATTAAAGACTTTTGCGATAATTGCTAAAGAGCCATAAAGATATAGTTTTATAAAATCGGCAAGTGGAAAAGCTTGAACTTGGGAGCACCATGTTGGATAAAAAATATCAATAAAACGGTCAAGAGAGTAAACCTCTAGTTGTTCTGCTAAGACTATGTAACCAGAATGAGATAGTACGGAATGCATAGAAATGTAGGTTATTAAAAATCCAATCAAAAAAGGAACTATATGGAAAATTAGGCCTTCCTTATTTTTCATTATTTTTGTTCCATTACTCATGAGCACCAACGTTTAGATTCTTTCTAATATTTTCCAGAAGTCTTATGGATTCAAGAGCAACTTCTAGATGCAGTCTGTTACTTTCACGTAGCTTTTCATCATTAGTTAAAATTTCAGCTACAACCTCATTAAACATTTTAAACTGGTTTAAAGCATAAGCTCCTTGTATGAAATATCTCGTTCCTCTTTTAACGTATCCCATGGCAATTTTTGCAGAGTAGCTAAGCCAATCCTTTGCAGACGATATCCCCGTTTGGGTTAATGACCGCATTGGAGCATATTCATATTCCAAAGCAATCCGCTTCTCATTAAATATTGTGGTATCGGCAAAGAGGTTGGTAATTGCGAAGGCTTTTGAACCGTAAGCTCGGATTGTAGGTTGCGTCTCTACTGGAGGTAAAACTATGGTGCATATTTTTGAGCCTTTTCTTAGAACAGCTGTTACATATCCGACTTTTTGCTCTGGCGATGGGATGTTTCCAAAAGCGTGAACACTATCTGGTTTGCCGAAGAGATATATTGCAATATACGATGGATGTATGCCGAGCTCAAAGAGTAGTCCTCCGGTTGCCGGGTTAGCTGTCCAATGCTTCGGCTTATATATGGATAATGGATATGTTACGTTTAAAAACAACAGTTCGCCAAGATCTCCCCTGATTATTCTATTTTTTAGCCCTCTGACGGCATTACTGTATATATGGTTCTGACTTACAGCAAGTACCAGTTTTTTACTCTTCGCAAGCTCCATAACATGTAAAGCCTCATTGCTACTTGGCGCTAGAGGCTTTTCCGTTATAACGTGTTTACCAGCCTTCAAAGCCTTTTCAATAATAGATATATGAGTGTGAATCGGCGTACACACGTCAACTAAATCAATTTCATCATCTTCAATAAGATCTTCAAGACTACCATAAACCTTGGCAATTCGATATTTACTGGCAATGAACTTAGCCTTCTCTATAGCTATGTCATAGACACCGATAAGTCTAGTGTTAGAAATTTTCCTCCATACCGGAATATGAATCGACGATGCAATAGCTCCACAACCTACAACACCCACATTAACTCTTCTCCCAGACATGTTAATTCACCCCTTACTTTCTCCCGGATTACCTCCAGATGAGAATAATCGGGTGAATAACTCTGACCATAAAAATCCGAATCTAGCTGAAAAATATTTTAACCATTTGATAAACAATAAGCCCTAAGATTGGGATGAGTACCTCATAAATTCCTTCCAATGTTTAGTAAAAGTTGATGCGAGTCCCTCTATTTATCATACAAAAAATAAATAATCTCTTTTAATTTATCATAAAGTGATTTTGATAATACGATGTTGAATTCTGGACGTAAACTTATCTGAAAATTATTATATACCTCTTTTTTCATTATATATGCAAGTTTTATAAAATCATTAAATGATGATTTCCCTTTGTTTATTATAAAGTTAGAATGTTTTGAAGAAACTTCTAAATCCCCAATTTTCTTTCCTTTTAATTTACACAATTCCAGCAGTTCACCTGCAGTCAAATTGCATGTAGGATTTAAAAATATGCAACCTATGTTCGGATATTCAAGCGGTTGAACATTTTTTCGGTATGTAGTATTATTGATTATCATTTTTTTTATTAAATCTCTATCACCATGTTTGAACTTTAAAGTTGCTTCCACGATTATTAATTGCGGAAATTTTTGAAAAATGCTAGATCTATAGTTAAATTTACAATCACTCTTTTCCAGAGTTAAAATGTGACTACTTTCGAGGTCAATTACTCTTACATTTTTGACGATCTGAGAAATACTCCCTAATTTGGTTCCAGCATTCATATATATGGCGCCTCCTAAAGTTCCAGGAATGCCTGCTAGAGGTTCAGCTCCACTTAAAGATTTTTGAATGGTGCAATTTAGAAGACTAGCTATGTTGGTACCTGCTCCGACAATAGCACAATCTTCAGCAATCCATTTTATATAGCATAGTTTATCTGTAGTAATTGCTAACTCATGTATTTCATTACTAACAACTAGTTTTGTTAAACCTCCATACATAAAGATGTGGGAATTTGAAAGGCCATATTGAGATAGTATTGTACTTATTTTAACTAACTCATTCAAGTTTCTGGGCTGAATAACATTTTTAACAATACCGCCTATTCTAATAGAAGAATTTAATGATAAATCAACATTTTTAAGTAATGAGATTCCTTCAGATTCGCAATTAACAATTACTTTTCTTAGAATTTTTTCGTCTATTTTCTCCAACACTTTAACACTCATATACATCTACTCCTAAAGACCTGAATTTTAAGATAACATCCTCATAGCCTCTCATTATTTGATCAGAATCAGCTATGATAGTTGAACCTTCCGCATAACTTGCAGCTATCATCAAGGCCATTCCCCCTCTGAGATCTGTTGCTCGAACTTTTGCTCCATGAAGCTTCTGTTCTCCATTAATTATAATACTTCGATCCTCTTCATTAAGTATAATATTGGCACTCATTTTTTTAAGCTCATTTACATATTGAAAACGATCCTTGTATACTCTTTCTTTGAGTATAGTCGTTCCATTTGCTCTGAGGAGGAGCGGAACAAAAATAGGATGAGCATCTGTAGGAAACTCTGGATACGGACCTGTAACGATCTCTAAGTTGGATTCTAAATTTTCAAGCTGACTTGAAATTATAATGGATTTTTCGTCAAGCTTCCTGATATCAACTCCAATACTTCTTAAAATATCTAATGGTTTACCGATATGATTTAATGGTACATTCTTCATGAGAAGCTCACCTCCCAAACTTGCACATAGAACAGCATATGTTATGGCCTCAATTCTATCCGAAATAACGGTATAAGGTGTTTTTAACCTTAAGTCTTCAGGGTTAACTCCGTATATTTCAACAATCCTCTCTTTCGGATAAAGCTTGATCTGAGCGTTAGATGCATTCAGGAAATTTATTAGATCAACTACTTCAGGTTCTATTGATGCATTCATCAATGTTACTTTATCATTTGCAAATATAGAAGCCATTATAAGATTTTCTGTCGCACCAACACTAGGAAACGGTAATTCAAATGTTGTTCCTTTGATTTTCTTAGCTTTTGCCACAATCAGATCTCCATTAAAATAAAATTCGACACCAAGTTTTTTAAGTCCCTCAATATGGTAGTCAATTGGTCTAAATCCTAGTTTACATCCTCCGGGATAATATAAAGCAGCCTTATGAAATCTAGAAAGCAAAGAACCTAGAAAAAGGATAGACGCTCTAGTTTTCTGACAAAGGTCATATGGAATTGGCCTTTTAATAGAAGTAAAACTAGAGGATGAGTCTATATAGGCACAATTATTTTTAACATGAATAGTCACATTCAAATATTCTAATATATTGAATACAGTAGTAACATCTTGGATTTTAGGAACATTCTTTAACAAAAATCTACTATTCAGAAGAGGGGCTGAAGCAAGGATGGGTAGTGATGCATTTTTTGACCCTGATATATCTATTTTTCCTGAAAGATTTTTATGATTACCATTAACGAGGATACATCTTCTTCCATAAGTTTGAAATTTAGGCATGTTCATTTTTGAAGAACAACTAGGAAATATCTAGCATTACGATCTACAATTTTAGCTTCGAATAATTTATCAAGAAGAGGAAAATATGCAAGAAATAATTCCCTCTTTGAGATTTTATTAAAAACCTTAATTATAATAAGGATGAATAAATCAAAAATATAAGAGGATATTATTCCAAACCTAAGTATAAGTAAAATTCTAAATCGCGAAAATATTTTTGTGATTTCCCTAATTTTAAATGAACGCCATTTCCTTAATAAAATTGCAGGATCAAAGATATTACAGGCATTTTTTAAAGAGGCAACAATTATTATATATCCATTACTCTTCAATATTTCCCTTGCCCAAAAAGCAAATCTTTTCAAATTAATACGTGGCGAACCTAATACTGCTATGCACATAATAACATCTGCAATTTCATGCCTAAATGGAAGATAGTTGGCATCAGCCATTACAAAATTCATTTCTCTATTAAGTTTAATCGCTTTTAATAGCTCATTTCTTGAAATATCAACTCCAATAATATTATACTTTGATAAAGATAAAGCAGAATAATTAGTTCGACCACATTCAACGTCAATTACTAATGCATCTTTAGCCAATTTTTTCAAAAAAAGTTGATGCCAACCTTAAACGATATGGCATTCGTAATTTATTAAACATTTCTTTTTCGCTCTTATTAAGAATGATGTTTTCTATGCTTCATGCTCTATCAAAGCATCGTATTCATTATAAGAGTGTTCTTTTTAATGATTGAGCATGTAAAAGATTTTTTATATGTTCTACTATCTCTCGCTGGGGAGCAATTAAAAGTGGCTTATCTGAAAGAAGTTCAACAAATTCTTTAAAAATATTTAAATGTACATCATATAACCTAAATGGTTTTGTTGTCACAACGTGAAAAACATAAATAATGTAACCTCCTTTCTTTTCTACTATTCTAAGAGAATTTTCTAAATGTTTTAAGGATGTGTCTCTTAAAATAGGGTTCCTTCTAAGTCGAAATAAGTTTATTGATTTTAAACGGTTTATACCTCTAATAGTTGTGCTAGCTGAAGTAAAACCTAGTGATTGAAGAAATTGGGCAATAAAAAATCCGGCCGTTCCTCCTGGATAAGAGTAGGAGCGAACTTTATAATCATTAAGTAATTCTTCAATCATCAACTTAGAAGTTAATATTTCCTCTAAAATTTTGTTCAAATTGGGATTTTTAATAATTTCATCCGGTATGTATGAATGAGTTGATTTTATATAGGAAATAACTTCCTTTATATAAGATGTAGGAAACTCTGAAAAAATGCTTAAGTAAGCTCGTATTACTTGTTCAAGTAATCCTCCATGTGCAATATGCGTAGTTCCATGTGAACCGATCTCCATATTCTTATGAATTAAATCTTTAAGAAGAGTCTCGTCAGCTACAGTTCTTCCTTCTAATTTACGACCAATGAAAGCGGATGAGATGAAAAATGTTCCTCGGATATTAAACTCTTCCATTAAATCTAAACAATTATTAATTGTTTCTTCATAACAACCATCAAAGCTTATAGTTAACTTCGGAAGGAATGCTAGTTCATTTGGAGAAGAAAAAGATTTGTAACAACTTATTTTTGTAGTGCACATTTTTAATAAATCAGATTTAGATTTTAGCTTCAGCGAACTTAAAGCAAATCATTAATTCATGGCTTTCATTATACACCGGCATAGTAAAATTACTTTCCATAGATTAAAGCGGAAATAATTCCAAGAAAAGCGGATATATATGTTATTACTCTCAGAAATATTATTCCAAGAAAATATTGTGGATGAGATAACATATTCTTGTTAAAAAAAGTATGACGTATCGGAGCGAGTTGTTTAAAGGCAAAAGTTTTATGCTTTTTAATATATCTAAGAATAGATTTACCATAATAAAATCCTCGTCTTACATAATAGGGTAAATTACCTTCCTCAAAATGAGCCTCCACCAAAAAAGGCACTCTTACTATTTTGTAACCTTTATCTAACATTCTTTTACAAACGTCATAATCTTCACAAGCTATAAGTGATTCATCATAACCTCCAATTTCAATTATAGCTCTTCTGTCAAAAAATCGAGGAGCCTCATACATAATGTGTCCATAATATGAAAATCTCTCAAACGTTCTACATTTTGCCCAGTAACTTTTACCTATTGAGAAAGATCTAAAAATTATAGCATCAGCTTTATACTTTTCTGCAATATTAACGAGAAATTCAACAGATTTTGGAAATATTACGACATCAGCTCCTAATCTGAGTATATATTTACCTTTACTTTTCTTTACTCCATAATTTGCTTGTGCACTTCGCTCAGGTCCTTTAAGAAAAACCTTATCCGTATATCTTTTAGCAATGTTTAAAGTCTCATCGCAACTATAATTATCAACAATAATTATTTCAATATTATCCCATGTTTGTTTTTTTATAGACTGAAGTACTCTTTCTAAAGTTTTTGAAGAATTTTTCGTAGTAATAACAACTGATACTAATGGTTTATTTCTCATCGATACTCTAATAAAACTTTAAGAACTTTCCATGTTGTTTTATTCCAGCTAAACTGTTTACTCCACTCTAAAGCATTTCTAGAAAACTTCTCTCTAAGAGAATTGTTCGTAAGTAGACTCACTAGAGCTTCCGCTAAGGCTTCCAAATCTCCAGGCTTCACAAGCATGCCAGTCTCCCCATGCCTTATAGAGTCTCTAAGCCCAGGCACATCATACCCTACTGCTGGTGTTCCACATGCATTCGCCTCTAAAACTACTAAGCCCCAGCCTTCTCTTACGGCTGGGAAGATTAGAGCCTGAGCTTCCCTCAATAGTTCTATTTTCCTCTCTTCATCCACCCTCCCGTAGATCGTCACCTTCTCTTCTAGCTTTAGCTTCTTAACTAGCTTGTGAAGCCCAGACTTTAAAGGCCCGTCTCCTACGATCCAGAGCTTAGCGTCTGATATTTTCTCAGCTACGAGTTTGAATGCTTTAATAGCGTGGTCTGGCTGTTTAGTCTTCTTCAATCTTCCAAGGAATATTACAGCGGGGTCTCCGTTTTTCTCAGGAGTCTTCTCCAACGGCTTCATATTCAACCCCTCAGGTACAACGTAGATTCTTTCGAAGCCCAGCTTCTCCAAATCTCTCTTAGTTGATTCAGATACAGTAATCGTCGGAGTATCCCTGTACAGGCTTAGATATTTCGGCTCTAAAATATAGCCTATCCACGATATCGGTGGCTTCAACTCTAGAAGCCAATACTCCCTAGCAAGCTGGTGTATAAGAGCTACTACAGGCTCCCTAGCATACTTGACTGTGAAGAACGGTAAAGTATTCACTTCATCCACGACCAGATCAACTTTACCTCTAAGAACTTCCATATATATCTTCCTAGCTTTAAGGTAAACTGTGTACCTACCCCCAGCCCTTAGAACCCTATAGCCAGCCATCTCCTCTTCAGCCGGAAGCCCCTCCGGTCTACTCGTTACAATTGTAACTTCATGACCCTTATCTACAAGCCTACGGGCTACCTCGTGGGTGAATCTTTCAGCCCCACCAGCTTCAGGATGCCTTATACACTTCCAGTTAAACCAGGCTATTCTAAGCGTCTCCACAGCTTAACCCATCCTAGCGTACTGTTTTCTGACTCTATGCCTGTACGCTACTGCTAGTAGGTCTAGGAGCATTCTGAAGACTTCGCGGAAACTGAACCTTTTGTTAAGCATTATAGGGTATAGGGCTGGCGTCTCGATGATCCTGTAGCCTCTCGCATTTATGGCTGTTAAAAGCTCAACGTCGAATGCGTATCTTTTAACTGTAAGCGTTGGAGCGACTTCTTCCAAGACCTTCCTCTTGAAGGCTTTACCGCCCGTCTGAGTATCTCTAAGCTTCAGCCCCGTCAACAGCCTAGTCATTAGGTTGAAGCATTTACTCAGAAACCTCCTATCAGGCGATGCTACGGTTTTGCTTTCAGGATGCCACTTCGAAGTTATAACGCAGTCAGCCTCCCTTAAACCGTTTAATAGGATCTCTATCTGCTTCTCGTGAACATCTAGATCTCCGTCGAAGAACACCGCGTAATCTCCACGGCTATGCTTGAAGCCGTATAAGAGGGCATAACCTTTACCACGGTTAACGTTATACCTTAACACTCTAACCCTCCCATTATCACAGGCCTTCGACGCCTCAACATACGTGCCGTCTGGACTACCGTCGTCAACGACAACCACCTCATAATCTAAGCCTAGGCTATCAAGCAACATCGAAACCCTTCTAACAGTCAACCCTATCCTACCCTCAAGCCTATAGGCAGGTATTATCACGGAAACCTCTGGATTAGCTATCCCCCATCCCCACCGTACTTCAGATACAAGTTTTCGCTAGCAGTTTTTCAGCCTCCTCCACGTCTTTATGCGTGTCTATGCTCCTCCAGAACCCATAGCCCTTATACAAGACCGCTTTCAGCCTTCCCTCTTCAGCCAGCTTTGGAAACGCCGTCTTCTCCAAATCTCCTTTATCAGGAAGGTATTCGAATACTTCGGGCTTGAATAGGTATATGCCTGCGTTTATCCAGTGGGGTAGGCTTGGCTTTTCGAGGAAGCTCTTCACATAGCCCTTCTCGTCGCAGTCTACTACGCCGTATGGGGAGGGCATAGGTATCAAAGCTATAACGCCTACGGCTTTATCTTCAAGCCCTTCTACGAGCTTTGAAGGGTCTAAATCCGTTACTACATCCCCGTTCAAGACGTAGAATGCATCCTCCTTATCGAGGAGTGGCTTAGCGTTCCTCAATCCACCCGCCGTGCCCAGGGGCTCTTCTTCAACCACGTAGGATATGTGTACGCCGTATCTTCTACCGCTTCCAAGAGCCTCTATGAACCTCTCCTTCAAATACCCTATGGACAGTATGAGTTGTTCAACACCATACCTTCTAAGCCACTCTATCTGCCAGGCTACTATAGGCTTACCGGCCACAGGGATGAGAGGCTTAGGCGTACTATCCGTCAGAGGCTTCAAACGCCTACCCTGACCACCGGCCAATATAACAGCCTTCAAACTACTTCTCACCATACTTGAGATAGCATATAAGCTGTAGAGCGACGCCTACGACTAGGCTGTAGTATGCGTATACGGCTATATCGTTTGCAATAGACTCTAAACCGTAGCATAGATATCCAGCGGCCATCATCAACATAACCATGAACGCTATTATGAATGGTGCACCCCAGTTCTCCTTAAGATATCCCCTAAGCCTCCCAGACAGTTTAGACGTAACATCCCTACCCTTATACTTAACCCTTATAGAAGGCCTACTCTTCTTCAAAACCCATCCCTTTTCAAACTCCAATTGTGAAGGAAATCTATACTATTAACTCGATGATAGATGTTAAAGGATTTCAAACTCTATCGGCACTCTCCTAGGTTTGGGCCCCTCGGGTGTGAATGCGATATCCAGGAGTCTATCTCAGGCCTCCCTATGATTAGGTCTACGCCTCTCCTTAGGTTTTCCGCAACCTCGAACACCGCTCCACCAGGCACCTCCACGCCTTGAAAAACAACCCCCACCCTAGAATAACCTATTATCCTCAACCTCCCACCCTCATCAGCCGTCCTCAAATCATAAGGCTCCTCTAGCGGTGTGAAAGCACCAAGTTTATCGGAGAGAGCTTTCGACATAACGCTCCTACTCGCCCCCGTATCCACGACCGCCTTAAGCTTAACAGACCTACCCCCAAACCTCAACTCGACTTCTGCTACAACCTCATCAGACTTCATGAACCCTCATGTATCCTCAGCTTATCTTCGAAAGTATGAGCTCGACCGCTTCCCTCCTCGCCTTCGCCAGCTCAACGAGCACGTTTAGGAGACCCTTCCTTGAGGCGTCGAGTATCTCCATGGAAACCACCTTCCCATCACCATCATAGCCCAATACAACGTCGTTATCAAGTAGCTCCTCATCGACTATGGAGCCCTCCCTAAGCTTTAAAACAAGCACATCAGCCTCCGAGTCATAGTTGATGATTAAATCCATCGCCCCACCCTCCTCCTTCTTTGAACAATATTCTCAAGCTTACTACTGTAGATTGCCGTTATAATAAATATATCGTTGCCCCTCCGTTCATATACTACAGCCAAGTTCCTCCCCATTTTTAAAGCAACATACCTTCCCGTCGCTGAATCGTACAGAATCTCATCAGGCCTGCTCACCGTTTCCCTTAACAACTCTTCAGTTATACCCAGCCTTGAAAGCTCCTTTGCAAGCTTCTCCGCCACATGACGGCTGAATATTACTATCAAGGTCGGCTTGTAAACCCTTCTCGCCAATCCTTCTATGAAAACTTAAGAGACACGCGACCAAATATATAAACGCCTCTAACTACTCTCCACTCTCGCATATAGACCTTAGCATGCGTAGGTCTGCATACTCTCTAACCGCTTCATCAACAACCTCTACTCTAGCCTTCTCATCCCTGGAGAAGAGAAGCCTCCCCCGGTGAAGACGGCATACTTGAACGTTACCGGGGCTTCATTAAGCACGTGGATGTCAACCGGAACCTTAAGCTCAACCTCAATCTTCGATGAAAGGTCAACCTCATACTTGAAGGGGTCCTCATGCTCCCCAATCCAGACAGCGACGTCAACGTCTCTGAAAAGCTCTCTCTTAACGAAGCCCCCATGCACGTAGGCGAATAGTATACCCTTAACACTTTCAAGAGCCCTCCTCAACTCACAGAGAAGCCTCTCCCTCTCCTCAAAACCCATCCTGTAATACGTGAACTCTCCAACACGGGCGGGCATACTCACACCTCTACCCTCCCCCTCTTCAGAAAAACCCTGACACATGTAATGAATTCTCCAAAATCCTTCACGGTGCAACCCTAATGAGCTTCGACCTTGCCTTGTAAATCTCCAGCATATCCCTCTTAACCACGTGGATTTCAAAGGGGTCTTCAATACCCCTCTCCCAGAGGGCTGCGAGCACCATGCCCGGGTTCAGATTCGTAACAACTAAAACGTCTATGTCGCTTGAAAGCAAACACCTACCCTCAGCGACACTACCGAACAGGTAAACCTCAGCATCCCCATCAAGCCCCCTAACAACATCCGCTATGGTGGCCAAGTATCTCCCAAGATTCCTAAATATTTCAGCCCGACGCTTCGCCTCCTCAACCAATAACTCTTCCGACAACCCTCACCACCTCTTCAACAACCCTCCTAAGCCTCTCCACCTCCTCTAGGCTGTAGTATCTCGGCACGTATCTAGAGGCTACATAGGCGTCTTCCAATGCTCCAAGCTCAACGCTGAACTTGTAGAGCAAATCCTTAACCGCCTCGCCCCCAGAGACCTTGTATATCAACTCCAACAGCCTCCTAACACTGTGAGTCCTCGGATAGTCAACACCCAACTTTAATAAGCATGCCTTTAAATAGAGCTGGAGGCCCTGCTCCAAGCTGAACGCCGCTAAATCGTAAAACCCCCTCTTCACCTGCATGCTCGCGGTCTCGCAAAACCTCCTAGACCTCTCCAAGAGGCTCTCATACTCCTCTAAACGGGTCAAAGAGGCAACCTACACCCAAGTTCCCTTAAGAGGATTCTAGCCAGTTCAACCGCCCTTTCTGCGCGTTGTAGAGCTAATTTGGCATAATTCTCCGAATATATTTCCCATGGGGTGAGACCTTTTGTCGGCTCCCCATAGACTGCCCTACCATGCTCTGGTGCGAGGAGACCCGCAATCTCCGCCAACTCTTCCAGCTGTGGCTTTAGGTTTTGCGGTATTTGGCTGGCGATTTCTCTGAGTTCATGCGATGGGTCGTGGGACCAGCTTGGTATCCTGTAGACTGCTATCACGGCTTTAGCGGCATTTTCAGCTGCAAGTTGTGATGATGAAACTGTCCCTCTGAAATCTCCACGCCCATAAGCATCTTCAGCTTCCATGAGGTAGCGTTCAGCCAGCTTCAATCTATAGCCTATTTCAGATATGGGGTTTACTTTGAAGCTCATTGCAGAGATACCAGGGGCTTACCATCAAGCCTCTTCCAGCCGTACTTGCCATCCGGGGTCCTATACCTGACGAGCTTCATAGAGTTTACGAATTGCCGCACCTTTGAGGCTAATTCGCCGAGTTTACCAGTCTTATCGTAGATGACTATGCCATCCACTAGGATGTTGAGTAGGAGGGGGGTTAATTCAAGCTCTTCTCTGAAAAG